>Ga0214544_1003885_pt1 | contig 30458 bp, 8 predicted proteins | sample CNSS3metaG_FD_160074 | JGI IMG/M metagenome (GOLD analysis project Ga0214544, IMG submission 160074) | Root nodule microbial communities from cowpea collected in UCLA plant growth center, Los Angeles, California, USA - CNSS3 | ecosystem: Host-associated > Plants > Roots > Nodule | place: USA...
AAGTAACCATATATATATATATATATATATATATATATTCAATGTACATATACGATATAAGGCCATACATCCGGTCAGAATTTGTATCTACTTTGTGCACCAACGCTGATGTTCATAAAATAAATAATTCACAAATTGTTGATTAGATTCTTGTTTTCCAAAAAGACCCTAAATATCATTTTTCTTTCTTTTTAAGCACTTGAAAATGATGCATGCATGTTACTTAATTTTCATTTATTGTGAGGAATAATTATGTGATAATTTATTTAATTTTAAGTTTAAAATAGGCTGGGTAACGATGCCCCGGCAAACACGCAAGAGAACAAAACCACAAATATATGATGAGAAAATGTGAGTGAAGTAGAATAAACTGCAAAACGCCGTGAGTTGCTATTCCACAATTGTTCAACTACCAAATTAATTTCTAATGTTTCCCACCATTCAATCACTATGCCTAAGATAATGAAACTATACATAACCATCAATCATTATACGAAAGACAATTCAAAGAAAAACATAATTTTAGGCAACATTTGTTTTTCAATCTAATCTTAGGAAGAATAAATGGAGTCTTGTGTACATGGGGCTTCCAGAGACATTGAAGCATGTTTGATTAAAACAACATTAATATATATATATATATATATATATATATATATATATATATATATCAATTTTATATATCTAGAATTAAAATAAAATTTTCTGATACGATTTAAATTTGAATCATACATATTTTATTTTAATTTCTTTATATTTATTTTATTAAAAACGAGTAAAAGAAAACGTTAACCTGACACGAAATAAAAAAAAAAAGTTTATCTTGTTTAAATTAGGAATTGGGTCAACATAAATATATAAGGTGGTCCGTAAACCGACCCGAAGTATTTCAGAAATATAATGATTGTATATAAAAGTTAAAATTAAATTGATGTAAATTAAAGTTTTCAAATAGGTGGGTGTATTAGTTATTGTTCGTCTCGCGTTTTCTCGATTGTTAAGCGATATAACACTATCTAATAAGATAGGAACAGTTATATATTTTGAATTTCATTTTTTAATTAAAATTATTTTAACTGTTAGTTGAAACCAAACGTAAAATTCGTAACTAATTTGGTATTTCTTTCTTTTTTTTTACAAATTTACCGAGTCCATTTTCGTACTGTGAATACTATAATAGATGGTCTTACATTTGAAGGGCACAACAATGTTATTTTAGTATTTCGATTTGGTTATTGTGTTATTACTTAGGATTAGTTTAATACAAATTAACCATGAGGTAATAGTAGATACTTACGTGTATCCTGATAGTGTAAATGAGTATAAGGTTAGCTTAATGCATAATAACCATTTTTTTAATATATTTTGCATATAAACAAATAAAAAGAAAATCATACACAAAAACCAAGCTAGTACCAAAATGATATCACAAAATTTACAAAAACTTACAAAACCATACCCTTCTTTAATACATATATTTCTTATATAGTTAATGTGAAAATGAGTGGAAAATGATTACATGATAGAGCAGGCATTAGGGTTTTCATCACTGAAGATTTGTACGTAGCGGTCGTCGACGGTGGTTTCCGAGACGTTGGCGGTGTCAGCCACCTTCCTCACCATATTAGGAGGTGCCTTCTTATCGTAGGCCTGTGAAATATAAGGGTTAGCCACCATAGTGTAGGGAACGTATGGCCACAGTTCAACCTTTTTCTTAGTAGATTGCGCAGCCTTAAGAACTTTCTTTGCCTCAACATACCCTGTCACCGTTGCTTTCTGCTGCTTCAAGTCCACTTCCACTGATTTAGCTCCTATTCATCATTTGTTCAATTTTCCATTAACCAAACAACTTCAAGAAGAAGAAGAAGAAGACGAAGAAGAAGAAGAAGAAGAAGTACCTTTAACACCAGAAAGAACATGCTTCACCTTCCGTGCACATCCTTCACAGTCCATTCTGATTTTCAGAGCTACAGTTTGCATTTGCTTCTTCTTCTTCTTCTTCTTGGTGCTGCTGAGTAAGTCAGAGAAGTATTCCAAAGTTCCTTGCACTCCCATCTTCTGATGATTCTCCTTCTGTTTCACTTGATCTTTGCTCGCTTTTCTCTATGGAAGCTCTAGGATCTATACACAGTGATAATTAATTAACTGGTATGCAACCTTTGTGAGTGTGTATGGGTATATATAGTCAAATATGAAGAAAATCTATGGCTTACGTTGGAGTTTATATAAAAAAAAAAAAAAACTATAGTCGTTTTTCCTTTTTGTTTGAATGGTAGGTGTTATGCGATGAGAAACAAATATGGGGAAGTAATAACAAACAGAAAGGATACGAAGAAATTAATTGAATGAAGTGATTGATATTTATAAATAGGCCAGGGTGCCTTAACTCCTTGCTTGCTATATGCCTTTTATGTTATTCATCATCCAACATGTGGACACATAATTTATATCAACAATAATTAAATAATCAATAATAGAGAAGTTGGGCTGTCCTAGTCAACCACAATATTTTTATTTATGTGTATTCAAATTTAGATTTACCATCTTAATAAAAAATAAAAGAGAACAAAGTTTCAATGAGTAACTAAAGAATAATAATGTTCATCCACAAAGATAGAGATTTTATTTTATACTAATTGGACTACAAAATCTCCAAACCATGAAACTTATTTGACAAGAAAAGAGAGAAGAAAAATATATAGTCATTGATATATTAGTATATAAAAGGAAATAGAAATAAATTATGAGTGTTAACACAGGGGGGTGTCCAAATATCGTAACATACTTAGTTACTAAAATTATAAAATATAATAGTATATAATTAAATAATAAACTCTTATTAAAACAGTAGGCTTCAATTTTCTAAAAGTTCATTCTTGTCCCACGTAAGTCAAAATATTTTCTAAAATATTATCTATTCTATTTAAATATTTAATATAAGGAAAAATATATTATTTATTCTTTAAATATTTATTAAATATATCAAATTATTGTAAATCAGAGTTCATACTTTACTTTTGTTTTCTTAATTTGGATATAGGCAAGAAAATATGTTAGTAATAAACTTTTTTATGAGGACAATTTTTATTAGTGGCCGAAATTTATCGAAAATTATATAAATTCCGTGGATCTCATTTTTTTTTTATGAGATGGGTCTCACTCACAATTTTATATTTTCTTTTATAAATTTCAATGAATAATGAAAAATAGGTTGGAAAGAATGTTGATAGATTATATTACTAAACCCTACAGGTGGACATAATAAATATGATGTCATCTTCCAGACAAAGAAGGTGCAGTGTTTGTTTGTTGAAGCCATAACGTGAAAGAACAAAGGTGTTTTGGTTCCATAGTGAAGATTTAGTTGTATTATAAAGGCATGATAAGATAATATTTTAGAGGGACGTGAGTTGAATGCTTAGAGCACAAGAAATTTGAAAGTAATTTTTTCATTAGTAAAAGATCATATATGCGGTGCCGTCATAAGTTTGAAAAAAAACCACCTAATATTTTTGTAACCTTGCATGAATGATTGAGGGTTCGAGATTTGGATAGTTGCATGGCATGAGCACGTGACACGTTGCAGAAACATGTTTCAATCACTTGCTTGTGGAGACCCTAATCGTTGATTTTCAGCCACGTGGACAACAGAGCTTCACACTCTACATGGATTGTCCAGTAGCAATTGGCCACCTGTCAAATCATACACATTAAAATTAAGGAGAAAGAAAGGAACACAAGGCGTAAAGAAAGGCACAATGGATTTGGGATTTCTACTGTGACACATGGCTTCAGTAGCAAAAGTGCTGCATATCCATGAAAATGAACTTGTCCCTTTGTTTGTTTTCTCCGACTGTCTTTTTTTTTTTTTTCCTTCATTTCTTTATAATCAATAAGACAAATTTGTATTTAATCTAATCCCGCAAGGAAGGGAAAAGTTAATCACTTGTGTGGTTTGTTGTTGAAGTCTAGAACATACTTCAATAATTGACCAGTTCTGATGATCTTTCTAGGTCAGTGTAGTTAAAGAGTCGGAGCGTTAGCGACCATTGTATTTGTTGGTTTGATACGTTAAAGAATCTAAATATATGAATTTAAATTTTCTATTAATGAAAAAGTTCAACATTATATAAAATTAAAAGTTTATAAATTTATTATTTTAAAACTTTTAATTAAAAGTATAATTTTAATTTTTTATATATAAATTGAACTCATATTTTATTCATGTTATATTTATCTGATCTTTTTTATGAAAATGATAAATACAAGGAGAAATCGTATGGCTTGTTTGTTATCGTTACGGGAAATGATGTATCTCCATATCTCTGCACAGTTTTCTTTCATTACTGTTATGATTTATATAACTGGAAACCGTAAATTTATATGGAAACTGATCTGATTAACCTTTAAAATTATAGGGTCTAGATAGTTTAAAATAACAATGGAGTGAAAGCTCAGTTTTTAAAATTATAGGGTCTAGATAGTTTAAAATAACAATGGAGTGAAAGCTCAGTTTTTAAAATTTTCGTTCTAAAATATTTTTAAAATGCTTAAATATGATATCTGTCACTTCGAGAGAAAACAATTTTTTGCAAAATTATCATTCACATTTAGCTATGATCTTCTTGCAGATCCAATACGACGTGATACAAATAAAAAATATATATATATATATATATATATATATATATAATGTTTTTAGAAAAGTGAACAAGATATTATGGATGTAATGACTGGAAAGATTTTATGTGCGGAACCAAACACAGAAAAGATTTTACGGACAACAACATTAACCTTTTAGAATTTGAGAGATAAGGTACCCTTCCAGTGAGAGTGACTCCAGTTTTTACCAATTCTAAGTTCATTTCTTGATTAAATTTTGCAGATTTTGTATGAATAGAGATTTTTATTTTGTTTTTTACAACTTTTGTATTAGGTTTTGGCATTCCAATAGTCTATTTTAGATATATTTGTTTTTGTGAGTTCACTCACCAATAATTTATTGAATCTACACCGATTTATTTAAGAAAAATAAAATAAGTTTTTTTATAGATTTCTAGCCCTATGTAATTTAAATATGTAACTTTTTGTATAAGTTTGTCACGAATGAGACAAAGAGAGGAGTTATAAGTGTCTTTGGTGAAAAGAAAAGCCCTAAGAGAGATTGAAGAAGAAAGAAAAAAATGTTTTATTCCTCATCTCATATATTGAGGTTCTCCCTATTGTTTATTTAAAGTACTCATTGGAGTTCTTTATTGATGAAGAAAATAGTGCTCTGTTGATATTTGGAATTTCCAAGAAAACTTGTGGTGTACTCATTAATTTTTATTAGTTTATTAGTGGAAGTTTTTACTGGACAAGGTCTCATGGATTTTTCTTTCATATTGAGGTTTTATCACGTTAAAAGTTTTGGTGTGTGCTGATTTTTCCCTTATCTGTTTTATGCATTTTATTATTTGCATATTATTTATTTTTTATTAATAAAAAAATCACTATATATCTGAATAGGAATAGAAAATGTGCTTGCAAAAGATATTTGAACCATGAAGTTAATCCAATTTATTTATGAGTGAATTCATATTATTGAATACAATATCGTACATCTAAAATATCAACTTATTAATTGAGTTTTGGTAGGCTTTTTTTACTTGGATAAATCTTACTAATCATGGTCCAAACATCCTAGTGATTGATCACAATATGTTGATTTAGGAACATAGTTTTGTTTTATTTAGAGCTGTCAAAATGAGTCGTCCGGCCCGGCCCAACCCAGCCCACTACGGGTTGGTCACTTAGTGGGCCAACCCAACCCGGCTCACTTATTAGCGAGTCGAAAAAATTCGAATTTGGCATAGCCCACCACGGGTTGGTGGGTTAAACGGGTTAACTCACTAGCCCACTTAATTAAAAAAATATAATTTTTTTTCTTAAGTCATAAATTATATTTCGGATTAAATTTTAAATAAACTTTAATACAATCTCAATATAATCCAAAATGATGTTAAACTCCAATACAAACCAAAATAAATAAATAAAAATACAAATTACTATCTAAGATCAAGGCATTCTTGTGATTTATTCAACTATAAGTCAATCTCCTTATTATTTGTAGTTGAAGTTAGGTTTTCATTTGTCAACCCACCAATGTGTTTGGTTAAAAAAACAGTCCAACATGGCAAAGTCCAACATAATGTGTGTCACAATGCTGGTTGGTGGGCCAACTCGGCCCACCACAAGTTCAACCCGGGTGAGTCGGGTTCTTGGTGGGCCGGGTCAAAAATTGACCTGTATTGAAATTTGTAAAAAAATTTCAACCCAATCCGACTCGAACCACTGATGGGCCAGGTTGGCCCACGGGTTGTGACCCACTTTGACAACTCTAGTTTTATTCTTACTCCTATTTGTTATCATCTTATATTAGTGAGAAATATTTTTAAATTATTTATGTTTTTATCTTTTAATATTTAGTAAAAATTAGAATTAATCTATTTTCAAAACTTTGAACCAATTTAGTTTATATATTTAAAAATATGTGTATTTAGTCATTTTAATCAAGTTTTACTAAGTTTATTTAGTGTATCAAATGCGTTTCCAATTAACACCGAAGCAAAAAAATATCAAACAGTGTGAACAACTTAAATATTACCATAAAACATTAAATAAACTTACTAAAATTATATTAAAATAATTAAATTCATGTATTTTAAAAGTTTGGAGACTAAATTGAATAAAAAATTTGAAAATAAAATAATTTTAATTTTCACTTAAAATTATGGATAAAAAACATATTTAAGTCAACGTATTATTCTAGTAAAAGGCCATGTTGACTTCAAATAGTACAATATGCAAAACTAATTAAAAAAATATTATAACTTTTTATATTTTATAACTAATTTTACATTGTATAAGGTTGATGGTAGTTGAATTCTCTAATTTTATATTTCATATATCTTAACCTAAGATAATAAGAATATATAATTTGAACATATAAATAAGTTTTATAAAAGATAAAGTTTATTGATTTAGTTATTTTTGTATTTATCTCTAATAATTTTGCTCACAATAGTCTTATTAAAAATATACTTATTTTAAGTTTGTTTATATATTTTATCTCAAGAAAAAGAATTCGTAAAGTCTATATAATAATATTTGTATTACAAGGAGTAGGACCTAAACGCACATTTGTTCTCATATATTAATTAATTTTATATCTTAATTAATTTTATTATAATTATATTAATTATTTTGTTCTTAATGAATCTTCTATTACTCACTCATACGTAATCAAAGAATTATTTCCTTAATGAAATCATAATTCGATTTGCAAAAGTTCAAAAGTTTGATCCACTAAATACTTAATTAAATATGATCTAATTTTGATTAGAACATTCGACACTCACCATGCCTAATGACTATATATAGTAAAACGTTTTACAACCAGACGAATAAAAAAAAGCCTTAAATCTCTTCAAAATAATTTATTAAGGTAAAAATTCAAAAATTATTATCTAAAATAGCATATTTTAAAATGGACATGTTTCTTACACAGATGTAGATGAAGTCACAACCTTATTATCAAAATTCTTGTATAATTTTATTAGAGTGATCTTCAACACCCATGTGAATACAATCGCATCCTAGAGGTTGAACTTCTTGTGTTATTTTTTATATATATATATCTCTCACATTATATATATATATATATATATATATATATATATATATTGAGATATTATAATTATAACTATTTATTTTATTATTGATTAAAATATATATTAATCTATTTATGGATATTATTTAATGATCACTTTTAGTAGTTATAATTTTGTGTGACAGGGTTTTGTAATATAAATTTATATAGATGACTTAATGAATAAAACAGTATGAGTTTTTTTTTTTTTTACTGTAGTATGATTTTTTTTTTTTACTGTAGATTTATTGATGTATGTGTGTGTTCATGCTATTATATTTTATATGAGTTATGGTTATAGTCATTAAGAGATTGTGGTTCTAGACATTTATAATATTAGTCTTACACATATAATATATTTGACACCACTTTTATTCTAAGACCTTAAGTAATTTTGTTACGGATCTTTATTCTTACATAGTTGGAAATTTTCTACTCCTAGATGGACACAACCACACCCTGTGGTTAATCATATGATGCAATGTTTTGTATGTAAGTGTTAGAAAAACATCCATGTGAACACGTAAAACCTTGGTGTAATTTTCTACATGAGTGTGTCTTTAGGATGCATGTGGACATAGAAAACACCTTTGAGCAATTTCATATAAAGACACTTCTCACACATATGTGGATACTAAAACTCTCCTATAATCAAATTGTTGGTATAATTTTGTATACAATCATAAACTCGTGATTTATTTTATAGATAATTTTATAGTCAAAAATATGAAATTGAAAACAATGCTTAAATTTAAAAAAGTTATAAAATAATTACTTTAATTAAAAAATATATTTAAAAGATAAATTTAAAAAACATATAAAAAAAAATCCTTTATATAGATGATAATAAACAATACCAAATTTGAAACCTAATACTTGTATTATAATAACTTATCCTTCTATCAACCGCTCCCACTCATAGACAGAAAGATTTAAAATTTTAAACCAAAATACTTGTAAAATGTAGTTAAGGGATGGGTAAACGAAAGACATTATAAAGAATTATTCAACCAAGAAAAATGTAAAGCCACCACACCAATTAGTACCTGCAACGTACTGCTAGGACTTTATGTATTAGCATATAAATGTTACAAATTAGATTATTTAAATGTTTAATTAAGTTTTAAGTAATTTGCAATATAACTCAGTTGTTTTTAAAATATTTTTTTGTTTCATTAAAATATTAGATGTTGGTTTCGTTTTTCTGTTTCTAATTCACTAATTAATTAGCCTATTTTATATTCAATCTATTTTACTTCAATGTAAACTTAATCTTGAAGAGGGAAGGAATCAATTTGTGGACGAGTTATAACAAATTAAAAAGAAAATAAATGAGTTTGTTGGTGAATTTGAAATTAAGATAGATAAATATCGGTCACATTATATTATTAGACGAAAAACATTAAAAAAATATTACTTAAACCAAAAAAAAAAAAGATATTAAAAACAATTCTTTAGGTACTCTTATAGGGGATTCTTCCTCCACCCTATAAGAGTCCGCGTCCAGTTGTACCTTAACATGGTACACGGGCTGATACATAATCAGGCCCAATTCTTTAGGTACTCTTATAGGGGATTCTTCCTCCACCCCACGTTTTCATCTTGCACCTCCAAACTTGACATAATACCCATTTTACCTTTTATTATTTTGTTTTAGGTTAACTATACTTTTGGTACCTAAATTATTAAAAAAAAAAATTTTAGTATATCTTTCAAAATTTGTTATATTTAAATCTTAGTTCTTACAAAATGTATGGATTTCATCCTCAATATTTGACGATATAAACTGTTTTTTGTGATATGACAGATGACGTGTCACGTTAACGCTTATTTTTGGACACATGTCTCATTTCAAAATCACCAACATCACCCTTCTTCTTCAACATCCCACTCTCCACCTTCCAAACAGCTTCCATCCATTTTTCATTTTCGGTACTTCATCCAATCACCATCTCCATATTGAAGAGCAGTTTGCTATCTTTTCATTTAGTGAAAAGCCCAATAATATGTTCGTCATATACAACAAAAACTCAAATTCATCATAAACAAAAACCCAAATTTATCAAATAATATGTTCAGCCACCAATAATGAGTATTATTTTTTCTCTTAACACATTACCAAATTCAGATTCAACACCTTCTCTCTACAATCTCTATTTAAGGATTGAGAGTTGTTGAGGAGGAGACTGACGACTAGTGTGGTGTCACTGTTAGGTTGTTGTGATTCAAATTGCTGCTAGATTACTTTCCGTTACTCAGATAACAAACAGTGAATCTCTAATACATGATGAGGAGGAAAGATGACGATGGATGGAAAAAGAATCAAGTGCTTTAATTGTAATCGTATTGGGCACTTCTCGACGGAGTGTAAGGTAGTGCTAAGCAATCAAGATTCTAACGAAAATCAATCGAGGTCTGGTTATCAGGCTCACGTGGAGAAAGAGGAAAAGAAAGTTTGGAGGAACCTGTGATACTGCTGATGGTGACTAACCCAAATGAATGAGTGACGAAGTATGGTATATAAACTCAGGGTTTTCTAACCATATGACCAGCCACCAAGAATGGCTTGTTGAGTCCGATGAAAAGAAGAAGAACACGGTGAGATTTGTTGACTAAACAGAATGGTCAACAAGCAATGATTTAAGAGGTTTTGTATGTTCCAAGTTTCAAAAGTAACTTGATTAGTATGGTTCAATTTCTTGGTAAAGGCTATTCAATGAGTATATTGGATAACTTTCTTGAGGTGTATGATGCTACGAAGAGATTGATTATCAAAGCCCTTTTAGCCAATAATAGAACTTCCAAAGTGTGCTTGAACAATGTTGAGACTAAATGTTTTTTCGTTGCTGCCATGGCTGATGAAACTTGGTTGTGGCACCTTAGAATGTATCATTTGAATTATAGAGATTTGAATAGTCTAAATTCCAAGAAACTAGTGTCTGGCCTCCATCCTATCAGTATTCCCATGAAAGAATGTAAGACGTGCTTGATTAGCAAGTAGCCAAGAAATCCTTTTGGAACAACCGATGCAGTAAGAACAAGTGAAGCGTCGCAGGTTGTCCATAGTTATGTGTGTGCGTCGCTTGAAATTGCATCACTAGGAGGGAACAAATATTTTGTTTTATGGTCGATGATTTTAGCATAAAGATGAGGATACAATTGATAAAGGTAAAGAATGAAGAATTTCATATTTTCAAAGAATGTAAATCTTTTGTTCAAAATAAATCCAGTAATACGATCAAAGTTCTAAAAACCGATGGTGGAAGAGAGTCTGTATCTAGAGATATAAAGATGTTATACACAGAGTATGAAATTGTTCATGAAGTCTTTGTATGTAACATTCCTATTTTTAGTAAACTGCATTATTTATTTTAAAAAAACTTAGAAAATTTTACATTTTTACTAATATTTCGTATTTGATTAAACATTAAAAATATATTTTATCATGATATAGTTTTTACTTTTTGAAAATAATAATAAGAAAAAAACAAAACTAATAATATATATAAGGTAAAAATATATTAATTAAAATATTATAAAATAAGTGTGTGTAAAAAAAATGAAAAATCTTCTAAAAGAGATCTGAAGATAAGAAAAGAAGATAAGAAAAAAATAAAAAATAAAATAAAGGATAAGCTAAAGAGATAAACATCATCTCTTAATTAATGAAAGCAATGATGATCTGAAAAAGATAAGCACATGTGTGATATATATATATATATATATATATATATATATATATATATATGGAGATGAGATCAAGTAGGGAATAAGTTACCTGAAAGAGAAAGAAAGGAGAAAGAGAGAGAAGAAAGAAAGGAGAGAGAGAAAGAAGAGAGAGTAAGAGAAAAGAGAGTAAAAGCTTAGAGCAAAGATTCAAAGAAATTTTAGTTCTCTTAAAATAGTATTAGTGTGCCCTTCGATCAATCAGGTAAGAGGAGTGAGGTTAAGCTCTTTTTATATCAATCTTGATAAACTCTTGGGTGTTATATTAATCTCTTATTTATTTTGAATCATATATTATTTTATTTACTTCTATTTAGCTTATTTTCATTTAATGTCATTTTGTATTTATTTAATTTATCTCTGGTTATATATTGATTCTTCATTTATTTTATTTAATTTATCTATTTAATTTATCTCCAGTTATGTATTGGTCTTGATCTTGTTTATTTAATTTATTTTATTTAATATCAAGTTATGTACTGATCATGTTTATTTATTTTATTTAATATCCAGTTATGCATTGGTCCTATTTATTTATTTTATTTAATTGGTTCTATTTATTTATTTTATTTTATTTATCTCCAGTTATGCCCTGGTCCTATTTATTTATTTTATTTTATTTATCTCCAATTATGTATTGGTCCTGTTTATTTAATTTATGTTATTTAATCTTCAGTTATGTATTAGTCTTGTTTATGTATTTTATTTTATTTATCTCCAGTTATGTACTAATCATGTTTATTTATTTTATTTAATATATCTCCAGTTACGCACTGGTCCTGTTTAATTTATATTTTTATTATTATATTTATTTATATTATTCTAATCCTTATCTAATTCTTATTTTTATCATTATTTTATAATTAAAAATAAATAAATGAATGTAAAGTAAAAGTAAATATTATTTTATTCAATGAGCTTGGATAGAAAAAAATTACATGTCCATTTTATTTTATTTTATATTCTTTGTGTATAGTTTATACAATGTAATTATCACATTTTATCACCTTTGAAAATATCCAAGAGTGTGTCAATTAAGTATGGTTTCAATAAGTTGAGATGAAACCAGTGTTAGAGTGTTTGTATTTGGGAAGTCATAGTTTGGTACACTGCGAGATGAAAGGCAAGGACCATGGTGGGGTCTAAGGATGTTTTACCGAGTAGGTGAATATTTGGATAGTTCAGAATAGCGCATTGGACTAGGATATTCATAGGCCAAACTTGAACTTGGAACTATCCGATACCTGCTCGGTATCGCCAAGGTTAGGTAGTGAGTATATATCTCTTTTATAGGCCTATAAATGACTAATATTCTCGATAAAGAAATAATTATTATTGTACCAATGTTTTATGAGAAATACTCAACTACCTAATCACTTCCCACAAAATAACTTTTTATGTTCATAATGGATCATCTGAAGTAGATTATGGATCCATATGTCTGGTATAACAAGATCTAGTTTTGTGGTTGTAGGTTCCAATTATAGGCCTATAAATGACTAATATTCTCAATAAAGAAATAATTATTATTGTACCAATGTTTTATGAGAAATACTCAACTACCTAATCACTTCCCATAAAGTAACTTTTGATGTTCATAATGGATCATCCGAAGTGGATTATGGATCCATATGTCTGGTATAACAAGATCTAGTTTTGTGGTTGTAGGTTCCAATTCTAGGCCTCGTGTATGTATTGTTTGTTGAGTTTATTAAGATTGATATTTAAGGCTTCTAAAGACCTCACTTCTTTCATGTTTTTCTTTCATATGTACATGTTGCATGAGAAGAATGGGAACCTGCTTAGTGAGAGTTGTTCGAAATATTATTGGTGGATCTTCTGAAGATTTATTCGTGGATAAATTATATTAATATCTTGATGAGATATTAAAAATATAGATAATCTTCTATTCTGATGTAGAACTCTTAATATTATACAAATACATATTTTTGTAATATTTCATGAACAATTACAAAGATATAATTTATTGATATATAGTTGAATATGAAGCTATGTTATTGTTTGTATCCTCTAAAAATATCGTATTCTAAAAAAAAAAGTTATTCCATCTTTTTATGAAATAATAATTATTTAAATTAGTAGTTGAGCGTCACATTGTACAATATAAAACTATAAAACTATAAGATTTATAAAATTGTAAAAGTATAAAATTATAAAACTATAAAAATGTAAAACTATAAAATTAAAATTATATGAGGTAACAAATCTGAAGTGACATGTATCAATAAAATTGTGTTTGGATTGATGATGGATTTATAAAATTATCAAAAACTTAAAATATAATTAAATTTAAATAAAATAATCAAAATAAATACAGAAAAACAATTGTATATTAAAAGGAATAGTTAAGGCATAATTATTAAAAATGATATGGTATTTATGTAATTAGAGATGACACAATCATTGTAGCTTAATGAGAATGCAAGTATTACATGTGCATATTTAAGTAATTTTCTTACTCAAAATTTATTTTCCAGTTGTATCAGTTATTTAATTTATTATTTTCACTTTCTTTTCTGCGTTGACCTCGAAATGGGATGTACCTGCACTAATATTTATATAATTTGTGAAATATTAAACAATTTAGTTAATTTTATCTTTCATATTTAATGATTTTTTAATTAATCTATGATTACTTTTTTAAGTTTTCTTCATGATATACATAGTCTTCTGGAAAACATAGATTAATTGTAAATAGTAATCAATTAAATAGGTAACACAAATATAGAAACCAACAACATATTAAAAGAAATAATTCAAATAAATTATTTAAAGAAATGGATGAATTTTCAAATACATTAAAAAAAAAGTAGATGTTGAAATTGATAAATATAAGCTAAAAAGAGACAAACTATCAATATAATACTTAAATGTTTTACATGAGGATTACAATCAGTTCTTGTTCTCTCATTCTAAATTAGAGTTACTCAATTTCATAGTTAACAAAATAATGAAAATGGGATTATAAATTTTGAGAAAGGTTTTTAAAATTTTTGCCCCTGCTGAAAGTAAAAATATCTGAAGAATTTAATATTCCTTTTACTGTATTACGTAATTGTCATCCAATTGTTTGAAGTTGGGAAAATGAATACTGACAAAGGCAGAGAAACACAACATAACACAACCTGGCTTCATCTCATGCACATTAGCTGTCACTTCCTCTTCCCCAAAACCTCCCTCTCATTCAATGCAAAACACTTATATAAACACACCATCAAAACCATTTTCAAACCCCACTCTTCATTTTTTTTTTCTCTTTCTCCTAAGATATTTTCCTCGTCACCCACACATGGCTCCCTTCAACTATGGTGATGACTACATCGGCACTGAGAGCTGCAACATTGACCTCAACGACGACATTGTCCTCTCCGAAACAAACACTGTTGTTGTCTCCAAGAACAGTGCCAAGAGAAAGGAAAAGCGAGAGTTGCCGCCCCCTATACCCATGGAATTCGTGATGAGGAGATACTGCACCGCGGATGGAAGATTGATCTTAAAAGAAGAAAAGCTCAAACATCACGAGTGCTTCACAACGCACAGAGCCAATGGTCGTCTCACAATACATCTTGTTCCTCTCTATCAGGAGGAAGAAGAAAGAGAAGAAGAAGATGATGAAGAACAAGAAGAAGAAGAAGCTCCCACTCCATTTGCGATTAGGTTAAGAGCAGAACAGGTTGAAGACCAGTGTCGTAGTATAACAGTTCAGGGTTAATTCATTCTCCTTTTGTTCTTTTAGTGCTATTTTTTGTTGTTACATGTTCCACCTTTTTGGCCGCAATAATATTCCAGTTCCTTGTTTCTCATTATTAGATTATCTTTTCATTTGTAGTGTATTAAAAAAGTTCTGCAATAAAAATATAAATTAATTCATATTTATTACCTTTGTAAAAATAACTAGTTTTATAGATTTTTATGTTTTTAATTTATAATAGATATTATCATGAGTGGTTCATGTTTGGGATGTTCACAAGTTTTACATTGGCTATAAAAATATTTTATGAATGATAGATATAAAAGCAAAATTTGAAAAAAAAAACACTGACCATTAAAAAAGATCCGGGAGTGTATTTATTTAGTTCCTAACTGTAATTGTTCTTCGAAAATATTTCTTAAATTTAAAAGTTATGATATAAGATAGTTTATTTAGTTTCATGTTTAATTCTCAATATTATATATATTATGACTTTTGATAATTTTTTATAAGTGTAACCGTAACTGTAATTGTTCTTCAAAAATATTTCTTAAATGTAAAAGTTATGATATATTTTATGACTTTTCATATTTCACGTCTAATAGTTTTGAAGTGATAACTACATATTGTATTATTTTGGTTAAATAACACTAAAAATCTTGTAATAAAATACATTATTTGATTCATAAATTTGACAAGAATTCAACTACAGATAATATTTTAATAGATATTTTAAGTTAGTGCTTTCACTATATTTCCATGATCAGTTTTTAAAAGCTAGCCAAGAATATTAGAAGAAACCATATAAAAAATATTTTTAACAGCGTTGCATTATTTAAGCAATCAACTTCTCCCTGCAATAAAACTGTTATATTTTTATTATATGGTTTTTTATATTTTGAGTACAAAATTATAATATTGTTAATACTTTTTATTAACGTCAAATTATAATTATTAACTTTTTAAAAAAATTAACTATTAAATGTTTTTATTAATAATTAAAATAGTAAAAAAATACATTAAATTAGTTAGAAAGGATGGTGTAGACACAATTAAACATTAAAGTATTAATAATAAAAAAATGAAAAAAAACGAAAGATACAAATTTAAAATTTAAAAAGTTGATTAAACACTTGAACTTATAAATTAGCGAAACAAAGTGTTCAATAAACTTATAATTCAATTTAATTTTATGTAACATGTTCGGGCCAAACGCACTGATTGTAAACCACTATACATATTTAGCAGCTCTACTATTGTACACATGACTCTTTTTTAACTATTAAAAAATATAGAGTAATAGTATTTTTCATTGTTAGAATTGATTTAATTTAAGATGCTTGAATGAGATAAATTATTAAAGTATAAAGTTTAAATGAAAATGAGTCATTATTTCTCATTGTATCAAATATATGTAATCTGGAAGAATATTATTTGTCGTACAAAATTCTTAATTTGTATTTTGAAAAGTGAATTAGAACTTGAAATGGAGTTTGAATTTTGGAAGATTTGTGGTAAGTGGTAGTTGTTAATAGTATGAGATTGCATGAAAGATGAGTGAGAAGGGTGATGAGTGAGAGGTGAATAAGATAAAAGGTAATGATGATGGTTCTTCTCGATCCGTGAATTCTTAGTTGTAGTACAGCTACCAATCTTTCTGGTTCATTGGTCATTTGGAATTGCATGCTGCCAACTTCTATGCACCCAGTAACTCTCAATAAAAGTCTTACTTCCTCACAATATGGACAGAAACAATTTAATCTATTTTTCCACAAATTGTTAAAAAACTGTAATAGTATTAATATTACCATTCTACAAGAAACAAAAGTATTTAGTCTCCACAAGAAACTGAGATAGTTATATTGAGATAGATAGTAGAGTTGGATTTGTAATATGTGTATGCGACTCTAGATTTATGGATCCTAAATCGTAATCATTGAGTTTTAAAGATCGATTATAAGTCTATGCTATTTTATTATTAGTCTTTAAATTGATCTTTTAGTTAATATTTAGTATTGATTAATGCATTTTTATTTTAATATTTATGTAATGTAATGTCCCTGTAACATGTGTTAAATAAGATATATTTTTAATATTAATTTAATTTATGTCAGTTTATTCACTGTAAATAAAGTAAATTAAAAAATTATCGTACATTACTTTCATGTTTAACAATACGTTAAAACAATAATTTAGTTTTTATTTTCGTTTAATTTTGTCAAGTCAACTTTACTATTTTATTTTTCAATAAAGTTCAATTTTTTTTAAAATTTTAGTTATTTTTGTTAACATCGTTTAAATAATTAATCATAGTAAACTGTGATATATTATGCGATAATTCATGATTTTTTTTAATTTAGTTATTTTTACTTTTTTTAATTTTAAAAAGTATTGTCATGTGTCAAACCAATATCGTATCACGTGGTAGTAGTAGTAGTATCACGTGTTCAGGTCACTGTCACGTATTAGTGTTCATGTCTCATACTCAATTTGGTTCTTAAATTCGTTATTTTGGTTCAATTCAGTTCCAATTTTTAAAAAATTGAACAATTTTGTACCTTTCTAAATTGAGACCAAATTTTAGTTTTTTATATAAATGTTATATTTGTATTAAAATTCACATTTTTTATTAAATATTTTTAATTTGAAGTTAGAGTTTGTTTAAAATTATAATGAAATTTTTAGAAGAGAAGACTAATATCATTGGTTTAAAATTTTAAGAGATTAAAACTAACATAAACTATTCAATACTTTATGTGATTTTTAGTTTAAAATTGTAGAAATAATTAGTATATCTAGGCAATCATTATGTGTAAGCTAGGAGGTTGAGTGTTGGATAACCTCTACCCTACCACCTAGTTGTAGCCTATAATGTTTCAACTTCCCTTGTATCTCCTTTATTATTTATATAAATATCAAGAACAGTAGAGGGGACTCTACAAGCCCTCAAACATATCTTTTTCTGTTTTAATCTCAACTTGGTATCAGAGCGGGTCGATCCCGCTCTGGTTTCTGTCTGGTCATGTCCACCGACACTTTCGCCGTGCGCGGTTGTCTGCCGCCATCCGCCACTGTTCGTTACTGTCTGCAGCTGTCCACTGCCGTTAAACACTATCCAAAGCTACCAGCTGTCACTGTTCACTAAATCATCATTGTCTGCCACTGTTCTGTCGCTGTCTGCAACTATTCTTCGTCGGCCGCCGTCTCCGGCCACCGTCTCCGGCCACCTTAGTTTTCACCGGCGATCACTAGATCTAGAACACCTCTCCGAGCGACAGCCACCCCCACCAGTGCCGGAACCAGCCCCCCGTCCATGCGCCGCCACACGCCGCGTCTTCTCCGCTACGAACAGGCACGTGCAGTCCACGCGCCACCTTCTGCTGCTCGGAACGTCACAGCGCCACCTCCGTAGCTCTCGTCGGAGCCTTCTGCTATTGTTTTGACCCTTAAAACTTTGTTTCGGTGAGGTCCAAACGTCACCCTTGTGAAAATCTCCCAGGGCGTTTAAAAATCTCCACTATTTTTTTGTTTTTGCTATCTGTTTTTGTTCCCTTGATCAGAAATGGCCTCTGGAAGTGCTATTTCATTATCTGGAAGTCCTTTCATTACTTCCGAGAAGCTAGACGGACAAAATTACCTCTCCTGGTCCGCTACCATCGAGATGTGGAAGAGTGACAAATGTTCACTCGTCCAACGACCAAATGGCTCACCCAGTGAGTGAATCATTGGAACTCAAAGAGAAAAATTCTTCCAAAATTTGTCTAGCGAGGTGTTCTCGACCAGCGACTAAAAAGTCAGTAAGTTCTTTGACTTTGGATTCGCTGAGCAAGTAGGTACTCGACCATCGACTCCCAAGTCACTAAGTCCCTAACTTTGGATTTGCTCAGCGACTCCCAAGTCAATGAGCCTCTGACTTTGGATTCGTTGAGCGAGCTCACCCTTGACCAGCGAGTCTGCATAATTTTGCAGAACCTGATTTTGTATAATCATGTCTTTCTAGTCAAGTCTAAACAACTCAATGGCTTTCACAAATGTCAAACACATACCAAGCTCAAATTGACCACAATCATTAATGTAAATTGATCTCAAATGCAATACCCATTCAACCAATATTTATACGTAAATAACCTCAAGTTTAAAACAATCAAATTCACACAATCATGTACATTCTACATATCAAACACACAGACAAATCACAATACCATCATACAATTTAACAATTCAATATTTCTATAACTTAAAAGCTTTGTAATTAGCTTCTTTTACCTGTAAGATGACTCAAATAACTCAGGGAGTATCAAATCTCCCTCAAAGCTATAAGAACACACAACTCACCCTAGGAACAACACAAACATGATCAGCGCATGTGAGCTAGGATCACTCACATGCATACAAAATAATATCAGACTAAGAAAAAAAGGCAAAAAATCAACTTACTCAATTGAAAAAATTAATAAGACATAAGTGGAGAGTTCGTCACCAAAATCACCTTAGAGGTCTTTAATCTCAATGAGATGAACAAATGATGAGAAATCACAAAAAAAAGTGAGGAAACTCTAGAAAAATGATTTTAGAAAGATAATGTGTTTATAATTAATGAAACTCGTTTATACAATCCTATTTATAATTTAACATTTTAATATTAAAATATTTGAATATCATTATTTTAAACACCCTATAAAATATCATCTTAGGTTCTTACATTATGATTTACTATATTTGTAGTTTTGAATTTTTCTATTAATTTATGAAAAGGTGCACATGCATGCCCTTAAAAATTGGCTTCTTTATGCTCTCATTTTTTCAACCGAGGATAGACATGAATACTAAGATTGTGTTTTCATAAGAAATATAAAAATAAAATACAAAGTTATAATTTTTTAATTTTTTAATTTTTTCAAAAGATTGTTAACCATTTGATATTAATAAAAGATTATTTAGATAACATGAATAACTATTTCATACTAATCACTTAATTTTCTTGCTTAAAATAAACAAAAAGTATTCACATGTTCTCTCTTTTTTTTTTCATTGATTTTTTTCTTCTTTTTCATCGTCCTTCAATAGTAAAACAAACAAAAACACTGAGATATTTTTCACTTTTAGTTTTTTAAAAAAAGAGATCAACAAATATATTCTTTAAGTGTTTTTTTTTTAGTTTTAGGCTGTAGGGCCTTTCTGTGATTTTTCTTTTATTAATATTAACTAAAAAGAGAGTCACTATCAATGAACTAAAAAAAAGTTATATAAAAAACTATGATATTATCTTTGATAAAAAATATATTAAGAAAATTGATTTATTACATTTTTTTTCTTATTATATTGTTATTTTCGATAATTTTATTAAATGTGAAACTTTTGACTTATATTTCAATTTTTAGTATAACATACTTATATTTATTAGAGTGATGTTATGGTCAATGGTTACAATACATTTGAGAATTTGATAATATATGAAAAGACTTTATTAATACATTAAATTAGAAAATATTACGAGGTAAAAATTCATAAATCAATTTCCATTAAATTCAAGGTAGAATTTATTATATTGAATTCGAAATGTAAAATTCACCTAAAATACATAGAAGATCTAAGAGTAAATAAATTATGCTTCTTGTAAAAAGTATTATTTGTATTCCTAAATATTGTAATTAACACAAATTATATAATTTAAAATAGAATTTTATTCCTATTTTATTGAAAATATCGATAAACAAAAAAATCATTATTTTCCAAACAATTTTTATTGAAAAGTAAAAATATAAGATTAAAATATTGTCTCAAACGTTTTTCGATATTGATCATCATCTCTAGTTTTGTGCATCTTTCTCAATACTTGTACTATTATATGTTCCCAATTAAATACCATCATCGCACGTGCAACTGACAATCAACGGGTGAACTAACATAAATACTAGTTGTCATAGCAATAATTTTCATTACATTAAAAGTTTAAAGGTATTTTCAATAAAAAATAAAATAAAACAACATATCATACATACACACAAAAACATGTTGTATTACACAACAATTAAAAGAAAACATATTATCATATTAATGGTAGAACCACTAGTGATCTCCCTGATCTCCATGTCAGAAAACTGAATTGTATCTTTGGCACCGAATAAGTGCTCCACTCCCCCTGCTACCAAGATTATGGTGAAGCTTGTAGGTGTCATTTCTCATCACTCTCGTCAAGAGCTTATCTGACAAAGTACATAAGTGTCACTTTCTATCATTCTTCTCAAGAGCTCAGATGAAGTTCACATCTGATACAACTTTGCAAAATTACCCTTCACCATCTCTTGTCGAGTCACCATACATGCAAACATATTAAGAATCATCCTTTGTCCCTACATAAGTTTCTCATACAACATCAATACATAATAAAACTTGTTATATATTCACAATTTCACAAATAAGATAAAAAAATACAAATTAAAATATGTTAAAATAATTAAAATAGTCAAAACAACTAAAATTTGTAAGCTTTTAGTTTCCCCTCCTATTCGCTTCTTCCTTATTCTTAATAAAATCTTTCTCCCTTATTCCTTCGCTTGTCATGATTTTTAACAAAATTCTCCTCGTTCTCCTATATTTTTATATTTAATATTGGTAAGAAAAATATAATATTTTATTATCACTTCTTATTATTTAATAAAAATATCTGATAATATCTAACAAAATCTAACAATATCTCATGATATCTTTTTTATTTCTAAACAATATCTAATATATAACAACATCCAAGAATATATCATAACATCTAATAATATATTTCTAATTAAATAATTTATATCTCTTAAAAAATATTTTAACATAAAATAAATTCTTTAAATTATAACCAACAAACCATTTTACCTATTACTTAAAATATTTAACGATATTTATACACTTTTTCAATTATTAAAATTTTTAAATCTCACATTCATTTAACGAGACATTAGTTTGCAGTAAAATGTATTAATAATGTCATATTTAATTTAAAATATCAATTCATTTTTCTCTTAATGTTTATTTTTCAAATTTGTACGAAGAAATGAGTATATTTCTTCAAAGTTTATATATATATATATATATATATATATATATATATATATATATATATATATATATATATATATATATATATATTTTTTTTTATATTTATATATATATATATATATATATATATATATATATATATATATATATATATATATATATATATATATATAATATTTTATGTAATTATGAATAGCATGTGTTTATCTGGGAGATGAGTTTTGGGATGTTACCCTAATCAATGTTCTGGAATTTTATTTTATTTTATTGTTTGGGTCCACTTGATTTCAAATTTTGAATCCATCAAAATTGTGTTTCTTTTCAACCATTATCTAACCATTGGATCGGAGACAACTATCCAAGCAGCAAACAACATCATCAAAGACAACAGTAACGTTTCCATTTCTTCTGTAGCTCTGCACCCCATTTCACACGGATTCATGCACACCACTCAAACAACTCATTGGAAACACAACATTGATCTTTATTACCTTTTCTTTTCCACTTACTATATAATTATTACAATAATCATGTAAAAACATTTTCCAACTATATCATACCACATCAATCCCATCAAGTAAAGGAATAATTTGGACAACATATGGTTTGACTCTTTGGTCAAAAATAGTTTTAATTCTTTTATTTTAAAAACTTAACGCAGTTCTGATATTTATATATATTTTTTAAACACAACGAACTTTATGTTTGACTTTGCGCATAACTCCAGTACAATGTTACATTTTTATATATAGAAATTAAAATTATTTAATCAAATTATGAGAGGTATATAAAATAATTTATACTTCAAAGTTAAACATTAAATAAAAACAAATAGCGAGACTCATGCAATATGTAATTTCCAATCAATTTTAGCTAGTGCTCTTTCTTTTCTTTTTTTTTTTTCTAAAGTGTTAAGTTTTAAAAGAATTTTACTTTGATTTATTTTTTTAAGATAAAAATAAGTATCGTTTTAATCAAATAAATTATTACTTTACTTGATATTTTAATTAATTTGTGTATGTACATTTATTTCGATATAGAAATGAAAACAGAGAAAATAATTAAAAGAAAAAGTAGAAAATGCAGTAATAAATAATGTATTAAAGAGTTATAAAATGAACCTAGCTGGCATCTAAACATGAAAGCCAACAGGAGTATAAAAGCAAACAAAATCTGTTGAATGCCTTTAATGGAAATTCTTGTTCTCTCACCTTTTCCTTCGTAACGCAGATTTTGTTTCATCTACTAGTTTTCATATTCTTTCACCACAAGAAACGCAAAAGACCTTCGTACCCTCCAAACCCCTGTGGGGACCACTCTCCACAATTCCCGAGTTATGCCAACCAAGGGGTATTTAAGGTAATTAACGCCACTATGCATCATATACGTTTTCTTCACTGTAATGCGTTCCTAGTTTGTTGTGATGATTTTTCTCTCCTTTTCTCTGTTTTCTTCCGATCTTTCTCGGTGTCAGAGAAGATGAAGTGACGCGGCAACACTCACTCACGGCTCAGTACCAAAGTAAGATTTCTCCTCTTTTCATATCCTTGCGTGTCTTTTTCGCTACCACTTTCAGATCTTACCACTGTTCGATTCATTACCCCATAGATAACATAGTTTTGTGGTTCATCTCAGATTTATATTTTCGTTCTAGTTTCGTCAAAACCCTTTATAATTCTATAGTAGGTTTTCAAATTTTAAAAATGGTTTGTGAATTTAATATGAATTAAAAGTAATACTTCTTTTTTCCCTATGTAATTTTAAACAAATTCATCCATCAAACTTCATCCAATAATTTCTACCCGCATTTTTGTAATTCTTCCTGCTCAATAATTTTTTTTCTGACATTGTTAATTCTGGTTAATCCGTTCAATGGCTCTCGTAAATCTGGAACGGTATTTATATATGTTAACAGTCACAAGAAACGATAACTTAGCCTTGATTTAACTCTTACATTTATAGAGAAACAAGGTGTTTGAGCTAATTGGTTGAACAAACTACATGTTTTAACCCATTAAGAATCAGCATTTTCAGTTTTTATTTTTGTTGTTTTCTTATTTTGTCTTTTTTATTTTAGTTTTTTTTCCAAATGCACCGAAAGCCTATAGTGGAAAAAGAATCAATGAAAGGCTATATAAAAGCCAAAAATAAAAAATTATAAATGTATAACAAAAATGGATCACAACCACGCCACATTTGCTTATTTACGATGCAATACCATAAATACATGCCCTAGCCTTTCCTTACATCCCCAATTCAAATCCACAATTGCTTTTCAAAATTCTTGCATTAATTGTGTAATCATCATGCATATTAATTTCTTCACTGGCTGCCAGCTACATGATATTTATGTTGTTTTTCGAAACATACAATGCAAATACTTCATTTACATATTTTATTTATTTTTAGTTTAAGTTTAATATATTACCCCATTTGCTCTTCTTAATATGATGTTTTAGAAGAAAAAAAATATCCTAAATTAATTTTCGTCTCATAAAATAGGTATTAAATAACTTTTTTTGAATTATCTTTAAATAATACTTTGTATATTTTTAATCAATGAGAGCACATAGAATAACTTTTAATTCAATTAGTAGAGAGAGAACATAGAATTCTTTTTAATTCAGTGAATAATGCGAGAGAGATAAGAAAAATATTGCCTTAACAGTAAGTAAACTTGAATAGTTTCATAATGTTTAAAAATAATAGATAAGGTATAATATTATTGTTTTGATATATTAAAGATGTATATATTCTTTAAATTATTCTGGGTTATATTTGTTGACAATGATACTTATATTAATAAATAAATACGTAGAATTTTCCCAGAACAGAGAAAGTATTAGACTTTTATGCTGTGTTTATTTGTATAAATTTACTATTCACAGAAAAGTAGAAGGAATAATTTGCAGGTGATAGTTGAATGTGTAAAAATGTATGTTTTTTACAATCTTTAATGTGTACTCATATAAGTTATACTTAACTTTTTTTTAATTCATTGACCAAAAACTTAGAAAATTTGTTAGAGGTATCCTAATTTCAATTTTAACTATTCTATTGCCAACATTTAATTTCATTACGAATTAGAAATTAGTAGTCTTTTTATTATCATATTTTTTTTTCTATCACATGATGTCATTTATTGCATTAAAATTTATCTTCTCATTCATTTTAAAATTTTTATCAAGAATGCGTGTATATTTATTTTAATTTGTTTGAGGATGATTCTCTCCACTGGAACAAACTTCTATGCTTATTTCAGGAAACAGTGGAAGACATATATGCGTGGAAATGTTGAGCAAATATCTATCGCACATCACATCCATGTTTTATAGTCTCATATTGCTGCGAAAAGCCAAACTAGCGTTCCCAAAACGTACCCCAGAACGACGCCGTACAGGCGAAGCCGGTCTCAAAACCCTATTTCACTCAGAATTAAAATCACCCACGAGAGTTGTTCATCGCTGCACACCAGAAGAAGCCGTGGAATCAGAACCGTCATCACCAGCGCCTCCGACGATATCAAGGATGTGGGGACCGGCCTCGTGGGCGTTCCGAACGACATTAATGGGAGACGTGATCGGAACGGAGAGCGGGGACTGCATGATAACCTACGTAGAGGAATGGAGGGTGGAACCTGACTCTCCGATTGTGATGATGAGGTGCAGAGAGAGGATTGAGAAAAGGAAGAGGCAGTTGCCACCGCCATTAACGTTGATGAGAGAAATGGGAGAAATGCCTTGGGCTTTCACGAGGGAATGTAACGGTGACGGAAGGTTGATAATAACGGCGGAGAGAGTGAGCCGTGGTCACGATGGCCACGAACACTGCATTATGGAAGTTCGAACTGAAGGTGAAAGAGTGACGATGAGGTTGGTCCCTGAAGACGATGATTGCTGCGAATTGTGTGGTTACCCTATCGTCGACGACGACGACGGAGAGATGCAATTTAACGACGGGTTCGAGATTGAAGAAAGTTTAAGGAAGAGTCTTGAGTTTGAGGAAGAGTTGGCAAAGAAAGTTTCGAGGGAAAGTGAGCGATGCGGGGATTTACGTGATTGCGTCAGCCTCAATTTTTATGCTTCTGGGCCTGATTGGTTGCTTCAGCCTCACCTTTCAGATTCTTTCCCAGACATTTATTTGGGCCGACCCGCATCTGCTCCAATAAGGCCCATGATCCCTTCTAGACGTTTATGTGGACAATTTCTTTCTGGAGCTGCTGCATTTGTTGAAAAACCATGCGAAGCTGCGAATCGTAGTTTGACCTTTGTTTAGAAATTATGCAGATCTTTACATTAAAGGGAACATGACTATTTATTTATGTTTCTAAATTCATTGATTATTAGTATTCTAAAAAAAATAAAAATTATGGCCAATATCATGAATATTATAAGTACTAACAAATTGAATTTATTAATGTTTCTACTCTATACAACGGACACTGAAACTTTAATGGTAATCTGCTACTGAATATATATATAAGGTTGAAGTGCGTTTCAGCCAAAAAATAAATAAAAATTTGGACGGATTCAAAATACATTCGGTGTATTTTTTTAGATTTGTTTAGAAATTAGATTTCGATTTAAGTATTAATTTAATTAGTGTTTAATATATTTTTTTAAAATGCGAAAAGATAAAATGCTTAAACGCAAAATACATTTACAACTCAAAAGGCTTTCGCATAAACAAATGTACTCAACCACCTAAAAGACAAAAACAAATCAATAGCAAATGCTGAAAAAATAGAAGCAACAATATTTAACCATGAAGAGTATCAGCTAATATTAGAGATGCCAAATAAACTCGTCATGTATTGTCCGAACCCGTTTCTATTTTGATGGAGAATTTCTGTATTAGCTGGGGTATAGAGAATTCCGACTTTTTGGATTGGGTATGAGGATGTGTATATGGATGTACATATTTTCACCATAATATTCGTCCCCGTTTAAATTATTAAATATTCACAATTAATTAAGTTATTATATATATATATATATTATTTATTTAATTATTTGGTTTGTCATGAAACTTATTCACATCTCTGATATATTTTTCATCTTATCATAATCTTTATGTAATTATATTAAAATGATGTATGCCAATTAAAAAAATTTATGTCTCACATTTGAATATTTCTATTATTTTTTAATATTTTTATTTATTGTATATTTTTCTTTCACATGAGAATGTTTAATACTCTCAATTTAAGTAATTAATAGCATAAATGTTTTATTTACTATGTAATATAAAACAAAATTTTACTTATTATTATTAATTTTTATTTCATTTGAATAACTCTTTTGTTTCGCTAAAACAATTTTTGTTATTTGTCGACCATTGAGTATATATGTTGATATTTGAAAAAATTTCTTAGATCTCTAAGGTATTTCTGATCTTATCATACCCTTAGTTATATATTGTTTTCATTTGTGCACTTTCTTTCAACAATCTCTTTAATTGTTTATAAGACACACATTTGTTATTTTTTAATATTTTTATTTTGTTTTTTATTTTCATCAAGTAGAATATTATTTCGATATATTTTATCTAATTATTTTTTATTTTATAACTCATTATCAATTATACTGTAATTTTTTCACTATAATTGTATAAATAACTTTTATTTACTATAATATAAAAATTTAATATAATTGTGATGAATATTTTTTTATCACCATCCAACATATATTGGAGTTCAAAAGATACAAGATCTATGTTAAAGTTTTATTATTATGTTTATTATTTGTTCTTTGCATCATTTTCATCAAGTGATGTATTATAACTTTTATTAGTGTATAAAATAGAGATTCATTAGAATTTACAAAATTGAAGTAAATAAATATTTAAAATATATTGTAATTTGAATATTTGTTTTCTTTTTATATTTTTTCAAAAATATTTTTAAATTTTATCAAATAAGTTTCATTAATGTTTGCAAATTTAATAAATATTTTAGTTCTCATAAAATTTTATTTGGTATTCTAATATAAAATGTAAACAATTATAATTTATTTAAAAATATTTAATATTAAAGAAAAATCATCCTCCTAATATTGAATATTTGATAATATTATATTTTCTTTACATTAATTTTTTATTATTTTATAAAAATTAATTAAAATTAATATTGAAGTAGTAAAAAAACGGATACGACTATGAGTACGAGATTATACATATACCTGTTACCCGATGAGGATGAGGATAAGACAAAAATTTGATATTCTTTGAGATTGAGTATAAGAATAGGGATAAATATTTTCTAAAAAGATAAATATGAGATAATGAAATTCATTCCTGTCCCGTCCCACCGTACACCGTCATCCCTAGTTAAGACATAATACATTGTTTCTTAACTAATCAAAACAAAAATGTAATACTTAACCGTTCATTCATGAAGCTCAAGAGTATTTGACAACCATCATTAGAAGTTTACGATAGAAAATTCTCAACAGATAACCGTAAATTAATTTCATTAAAAAAAAAAAAAAAACTTGGTAGCTCAATGACAAAATCGATAAGAAACTGTGTATTTAAAGAGCTTTGACTTTTAAAGTGTAAACCGAGTTCTAATAACTCTACCAACGAATTAAACACTTTGTACAACGTAAAAGTTTATTAGTACTCAAAATCTTCTTGTTGAAAAGATAAGAGTTAAAACAAGGAAAAAAAAAGTATTTTGACGCTCAAATTTTTGAAAACCAACCATATTACAACTTCTTTTAATTATAAAATTTTAAAATAATATATTTAATTAAAATATAATTATATGATTTAATAAAAAAGTAATAAAAATAGTTCTGACCTGGCTTAAAAAATTTGATGGTTGTCAACCAATCATTATTACCCTTAAAATAAAATCTTCAATAACTTTTAAACAACAATTCCCTTCAAACAAAATTTTTAATTTCTACTTGGTAATCTCACTTTGACAGATTCAAAAGTATGGATCATAACATAATCACACTTTTGATTTTATTTTCTTTAAACACTAACACTTAATTGATTGTCGAATAAAAGATGTCTAAGTAAGAATTTGGATCAAATTTGTTGGTGGATTGACAAGTACTAGTAAGCATGCAATATCCTACTTGATTTTACATCTCTTCACCATTATTGTTCGAAATAAACTTTTTAAAACCATTTAAGATGTTAAAAGAAATGGTTTTTTAATTTTTGCTAACTTTTGGATTATCTCATACAAAGATGATTTTTTTCATTGAGTTGTTAGATTTTTTGGAGGTTACTTAGACTCCTAATAAAAAAAATTATACTATACTTATCAAGATTAGTTATTTCTTATCGTGTGATTATGAACCGGAAAACTTATCACCTCCCACACCACAAACACATATTTTCATAATTTAAACATATGTTAAGTTGGTATACCTTAAACAGTGACGGATCTTGACCATTAATGATAGAGAATCAAAATAATATATTTAAAATATATATATTTTTGTTGTTGGATTTTTTGAGATATATCACTAAGGAGATATGACACCAATGAAACATGAGTCAAACCCACATATAAAGGATTGCCACAATCTCTAATAAAAAACTTTAAGACAATAGATTTATGGGTCTTCATCCTCATAGAGAACATTATCATCCTTATAGAAAAAATTTTTGTTCTGATTAGGAATTTCTACAGTTTGTATTGTATGACCTGCTATGCTTTTTTGACAAAGACGACTGTTGTCTTAGTTCTTGCAAATTAAATATATATATTTATCAAATTAGAATCAAATTATTTTGAATAAAAAAGTTAACAAATTAAATATATATATTTATCATTCCTTTCCTTTTTTTAGTGTGATGTCTTTTTTCTCAAGTTTCACCATGCATATTTATGTGTAGACCTCTTTTGTGAGGATGAGGACATAACTCTTGATGTCTAATGTGTTTTAATTAAATTGCTTTGGGATTATGTGAAGGAGTTGACTATTATTTTTCTTAACTTTAGCATTCAGGAAAGAAATAAAAGATAAGTATATGTAGATGATTGGACACTGACAAAACAACAAGTTTAATTTCAATAAACAAATATGTGTAAATAATGTTTGTAACGTCCCATTTAATTATTAAGCGAAATTAAAGGAAAACGTCACACAATATAAGTACTGTAGCGTAGTCCTGGGGGCCTTAACGCAACCCCGACAAAAATTCGGGTACACCACGATGCCAAGGAAAGCTGAATACGAATACAACGTAGAATGTAGCGTAGAAATACGGAAAGAGATACATGGGCCATAGCCCTAAATAAAACACAAGAAAAACTCCAGCCCA
>Ga0214544_1003890_pt1 | contig 30442 bp, 18 predicted proteins | sample CNSS3metaG_FD_160074 | JGI IMG/M metagenome (GOLD analysis project Ga0214544, IMG submission 160074) | Root nodule microbial communities from cowpea collected in UCLA plant growth center, Los Angeles, California, USA - CNSS3 | ecosystem: Host-associated > Plants > Roots > Nodule | place: USA...
TTTTTAGAAGAAAAAAAAAACAAAAACAATAAAATCCAAAGGGATGTAAACGTAAAACAAGATGCAGTTAGCAATTGACCAACTTTTAAGGTTAAGATAGCCCGCCTCAATTCAAGAGTACCAAGAAGGACGAAGAGTAGGCAAAGGAGATTCACTGATTCGGATTATCAACCGAGATAAACATTACAAGAACAGCAGTGATTTCATAATCAAAAGCAAAGAACTTGAAATTTGTGGAATTCAATTCATAACAATCAGCAAACGCGTAACTTATAAAAGAAGAACGCGAAAACATACCCCAGCCTTTCCAGGAATTGTGCAATGCCACACCATCAAGTTCACAGTTCCATCGGGCAGCGTCTCCGGCTTGGCAACAAAACCCTAAATCACGAAAGAGAGAAAAAAGGTGAAAACAAAAACGTTGGCCGCTGAGAAAGGAAGGAATCAATACGAAAGAGTTGTACGGACATGAGGATGGTTCTTCCGCCACGACTTGCGCTCCTCTGTGAGACGTCCACGAGCAATACCACCAGACATCTTCTCTATCTCTATTCACACGCAACACTTCACTCGCTCCGAGTCAGCTCAGTGTTTCCCAGTCCAACAAGCACTTTTCTCTCTTCCTTCCTTTCTTTATTTCTTATTTCTTGCTTACCCCCTTGGCTCTGCGTTGTGGTTGTGGGCAAACGAGGCATTTTTATTGCCCTGCCTCCTATCGAACGTACGGTCCTGATCCCATCTTAGATTCCCGTGCTGCCATCGCTGTTGTCGTTTCTATGTTTTTTGCTTTTTCTTATTTTTTTTTTAATCATATCTTTAAACCAAAGTCAATGCATTATTGTATAGGAATATATTTTGTTATATGTTTTATTATTATTAATTAAAATTTGGTGATTCTTCCATCAAAAATTACTTAAATCTACTAAATTTGCATATGATTTGATAATTTAAAAAACTTTAATTAAATTTAAAAAAGTGCATGAAAATATTATTATAGGGTAAGTCTTGCGCGTTTTCCTCTTATATTATTGTACTTATTCCATTTTTATGTATATTTTGTTTATATTCTTAACATCGCGTGCGAATCACGCTGTCATAGCCCACACCCCGTTGACGAGATAGAATACCGTTCGTTTTCCAAAAATTGACTAACCTAATTTGGGATGCTATTGTAACTTTTTCATCACACCAGTAATATTTTTTAAAATATTTTCAAGATAGATTTTATACTTGACTCGGCGTGTCCATGTTCTTTTCAAATAAAATATAAAATTAAAGAGAGGGGAAAATTTCTATTAATTTATATCATTATATAAAAATTTCTAATAAACATATATATATATATATATATAATATAAGTAATTATTTTAAAATGAAATAATTGTTTTACTAATTTTTTAGTTTTTAAATAGTCATTTCTCTAAATTTAATTATTTTTTTATTAAATATTTTTTGAATTAAAATAATTATTTACAAATAAAATTTTACCTAAAAAATAAATAAAAATTATTCATAATAAAATTATAAAATTATTTATTTTTATAAATATAATTTTATTATCATAAAAAATACACATGCACGTGTTTTCATTACATGTAAAAATTGTAAAGCTAAACATTAAAGTATTTATGTTATAATTAACGAAAAAATAAATTATACATTATTATGTTAAACTTAAATAGTCAGTATTTTTTAAAATAATATTTTTGTTACTTCCCGTTTTGCTTTCCAACAAAATTTTGGTTTTCGTTCTGTTACTTTTTGCTTAAATAAGATTTTACAATAAATTTTGAAAGTTGATTTTGGTTTTTAATAAAAAATAGTTTGATTTCCTATAAAATTTTATTTCTATTTTAGTTTATGATATTTCATTTATATTCTTGAAGTAAAAATTTGTTTATTAAAGGATCATATCAATGAGTAAAACTAACATTTTTTTAATTATTTAAATAAATATTATTATTTTGCTTTGTTTTAATTAGGGATTTGAATCCTCTTGTTTTAAAAATTTCTTATCTTCAAAAATAAACTAAAGAGAATAATGATTACGACTTTGTTTTTCAAGATCCTCCACCTTTTATTATTGAAATAGAACATCTTAACAAAATGAGATGTCATATTCATTTTTTTCTTCGTTAAAACAAAAATATTAAACTGATAGAGTGAAAAAATATTCTAAAATGATTTTTTCTTCTCTTAAACTTTTATTTGGAATTTTGTTATAATATATCCAAAAATATTATGTCGTTTATTAAAGGACCAAATTATAAATTATAATGGAATTCTAAGATCTAAAAATAAACAGTAAACAATATATTTGATGTTGTGATTGATCTTAATTATGTTAATCCAACTGATTTTAGGTTGTAATATTGTAATATCTTAATTGATTATCAAATTTTATTATATCTATAAACAAAATGTTTAAAGAGAATACCTTATGATATAATTAATAATTGATTATCTGGTATCTTCAATATATAATTAATATATTATAACAACCGATTATGTTCGAGTAACAAAATTGTTTAATATCTAGGTACAAAAAGTTTAAAAGGACTTTATACAAATAGTACTCACTCAGTTTCTTTCATATACATTTATACTTTATATAATTTATTCAAACTCTTATTGATTTGAGCTCTTGAAGTCTCATAATCCACCTTAAGGACACCCCTATGAAATTTGGTAAAAGATAATACTCACCTAAAAGAGTTACATCAAAACTCAATAGAAGATCGCTTCAACTTGAGAATTACATTACCACACATCTTCTACCATTCTCCAATAAGTAAAGTCTTTTTATAATCTTCTACATTTGTCAAAAAGAGAAAAATCTTTTGACTACAATGAAAATTAATAAGTTACAAATTAATTTGTTCTTTTATGCAACATCATTGACCAATCTTCTCATACCTATATACAACTCATTTTTCACCTTAAGATCATCATGTCTAAAATAATATTCAAAGTGTGGATTAAAGTAATAGGGAATATTATGCAAATCTCTATGAAATAATGTCCTCATTTTATGAAAAAATCCAACATGGTAATTAACATTATTTTACCATAAATGTTGGTGATAATCCTCCCCCTCCCCCTTCCTTTTTTAACACGATATACCATTTAACTCTTTTTTCAAAAAATTTAAATATTAAACCAATACGATAGGCAGAGATATGTTGTAATCTTTTTACCAAACACATTTGTTACAACTATAAAATACATATTTAAATTTGTAATTCTTTCTCAACATTTTAATTTTAATGGTAACATTAATCACATTTTAAAAAAGTTAATTAAGATATAATATATATTAATAACAAAAAAATTATAACAAACATTCATATTTATATTCTTCACTGTATAACATTTAATTAATAATAGAGTAAATAGAATAAACAATCAACATAATAATCTGAAAAAAAAATGTGTGTTAGTGAATGTTGTGCATATGTTGATTTTATAAATTAAACATTGTCAAATGTGTTGTTAAACAATTGAGTGGATATGCATAAATGGAGTGTCCCATACGACACTATAGAACAACCAATTTCGTCAACACATAAATCATAAAAAGAACTATCAAGATTGACCATCACGGATGGATTAATTTATTGTTGTTTACTGTTTCAAAATGTTTAATATAATAATTATTGAGATTTTTACGTTTTTAAAGTTTAAGAAAATGTTTTCGTGCGGATGGTCTCAAATTATTAATGTATTTCATTAAGAACCATATTAATGACATTGGTTGAATCATAATTGTTGTTTACAATTTGTATCAATATTTAAAACAAAATTATTTATCGTTAATTCAAATTTTTCTCGGAGTCTCTCGCTTCAGGTTTTGGGTAAATAATTTAGCCCATCAATTCGTACCTTATCCGGATAGAACTACATATTGTACGAGGCTTGAGCCCACCACACTGAAACAGGTAGACCCCATTGGGCTTTCATTGGACTTTTCTACAACAGTTATGTTGGGCCATTCTAACATTAACTGAGGCATAAATGTTTGAGAGGGATTTTTTTCTGCAACGATGACAACTACGTTTGAACTCTGAACACTGCAAATTACTCTTTTCTCTACCAAAAATAGGTTTTTAAGGGATGTAACAGTTGTGTAATTTGATGAATTTTTATATGTTATATTTCAAGAAAATTATAGCTAAACGTTTGCATCAATTCTATACAAGTTATTTAAAATCAAAAACAGAAAAACGAGTCTATGATTTTTTGGTGCAGTCCTCTACTTAGCACAGGAAATATTTTTATTTGCTATAAGATAAAAAATTTAATTAAAAATTACACTAAATATAGTTAAAAAATTATATCCCATTATAAAATAGTCTATATAAGTATTGTTTAAGTGCATGTGAACAAATCCAAGAAAATAAAAGGCATCATTACTATAGATGCAGACCTACCAACCGAGCAAGTACAAGTTCTCCTAAACTATAGTATATTAGTTTAACATAATCCTTTTGCATCATTCTAATCTTGGTCTATATTTATATATTAATGTGATTATAGGTCAAAGATAGAGTGATCTTATCTTTCATAATTAATCACGGAGGTAATTAATATGCATTTATTATATATATATGCTTAATTTGTATCATCTCATGACTCATGAGAGCTTTAGATGATTTGGTGTGATGAGAAAGTGACAAGTGCTTGTGTAAATGCATTTTATTTTTATTTGTTTTTGAAAAAAAAAAAGCCAAATTGTAAATAATAGAGCAACATTTATGAAAGCAATCTAAGTGTGTTACATGCCAACTTGCATGTTTGCACTCATGCAGATGCTGACAAAATGCCTTTTGAAGTTTTTGCACTGAAAAGAAGAAAGGTATATGATAAAAAGGCTTAAATCCAATGCAACTCTCTCACTTAACAAACTTAAGTTTCTCTTCAATAAAGTAGATGAGGGTAATTGACTACGAACTAGAACTAAGTCAGGACCACAACATAATGACACCTCAAAAAGCCATGTATTAATTATCTACATCACCCACTTTTTAAAAAGGGGCAAATATTTTTTTTTTATAAATTATTCCTTTTTTTTTTTACATATTTAATTACATTGATAAAGTGAGAAGCTATAGTTGGGAATTGTGACCTGTAAATTGTTTTTCAAATCATTTAACTAAAACAATAAAAAAAAAATACAATATGTTCTCCCTATTTCTTGTTGTTCTACTACACCTTTCGGTTTCCCACCAAAAAAGATTATATTGTTCTTAGGATAAATTTAACAGATTATGAATATCAATTATATTATTATATAAAAAAAATCAACGATAATAAGTTATCTAATTGAGATTTAATTAAGTTTTAAATTTCTTATAAAATTGAATATTTTTAATTAAGTTTCTATTACATGCATATAACCTCGTTTTTTTTAACAAGATGACAGAATAAAAGAACTACCCAAATTTATTAACAATTTAATTGGAGATATATGAAGAGCACTTTTTCATTTTTGTGATGAGTTAAAAGTACTCTATTTGCCAACAAAAGGAATTTGAGATGCGTTTAAAAAGGGGTGTGCATGTGAAAAGATGTCGATTAGGGATAGATGGGAAAACCGAAAGAAGATGTCTCTCCATCAATATTTTTTGACAATTTTCTCTCATTATTGCTAACAGGTCCCGGCCAAATCATACGATTCGATGATGAACATGTTTTGGAAAAAAAAAATAATAGCTTTTCAAATGCTCAGCAGCTCCTCACTATTAATTTAAAAAGCTAGTGTTTTTCATATATAGTCATCCATTTTATTGTTTCATTATTGTTTCATGGTTACTAAAAAACAAAGAATAGTCATCCATTTTACTCATAACATAGGAAATACCTATAGAAAAATAGTAAATAGTAAGGATATTATTAACAACGACACATTCATTTTGATGGATACACTACTTCTAAGACCAAAAGTTGAGATCATTCAAAAATTATTCTCCGATAAAATGATATTTTTAAGGTAATGTATAGTTATGCATAAGAGGAAGTAAGAGAAAGGAACATGGCGCTAAATGCTATTTTTTTCACTTTTGGTTTAGGGTGCCTTTTCTGATCTCTACGGAATTATTCCACTCGATCAAATCAAATGGACGACGTAACGTTATAGGGCTCGAAATGAACCACAACAGCATAATAAATAAATAAAGTGTGCAACGGCGTATTTCCTCGTACGAAGACAATCTTAGCATTTGAGCAATCGAATTTAGGACAATATTAAGATGAAAAAAAATCTAAATTTTGATATCTAATTTATAATAATCTAAACTTATATTATTTTATATCTATTTAAATAGATTTATCTCACATTCATATTTTTGGATTTTAAATTCAATCCACTTAGAATTAGATTTGGATTGAATTACTTTTAGGATTTTGAAAATTTTAGTACATTTAGGTCCATTGAAAGTTGGTTAAGTCGATCCAGAAAAAAAGATGTATGAGTCGGTCTTAATTGAAGGTCAGTCGAATCATTCTAATCGAAGATCAACAAAAGTTCAATCAAGTCGGACCAATCAAAGATCATTCGAGTTAATGGCCAATTGAATTTGCTCGCCAAATGTCAATCGAGTTTTTATATTCCATAAAAATCCAAAGAAAATATCCCATCAAAACTCCATTAAGTAAATTGAATTTGTTAAAAAAACTAAAGTTACATAATTATCATATCTAAAGTGAAACTTAAAATATCAAAATAACATAACTAATGTTCTCGAAGAATATAAAGTGAAATTAAACCTTTAAGTTCATGTTAAGTTGAAAAAGGTAATTATATATATATATATATATATATATATATATATATATTATTCTAGAAATAAGTTAGCGTATAAATTTTTACAGTGCAATTAATAAGAATTTTCATAAAAAATATAAATTAAACTAATGTTATAATAAATTCGTGAAGAGTGTAAGTGAGTTGTGAAATTGGTGATGGTTATTTGAAATTTAAAATATTTGTAGCTGGTATTGTTATTTTTTGAATAATGAAGTTAGACAAAATGTAGTTAATGGGTTAAATTTAAAGTTAAGTTTTTACGACGGTATTAATTAGGCGAAAACAACCATTTACCAGACCTTTTTATTTTTTGATCAAGTTAAATCAATGTAAGATGAAATCTTGAAACACCATTTTTAAGGAAAAAAAAAAATCAGACCTTTAAAACTTAACTGAGATTCCAATTGAGTTTATCTTACTTGTAGAAGCAAGCAAGCCAACCTTTCGTTGTAAGTTGTAACCATTGAAGAAGAGAGGCTGAGGTGATCGAAGAGACAAAAAGTGGTGGGTTAAAAAGTGAGTGATTCTTGTAACCCAAAAAATGTTTTCTTTTAACTTGTAAGAAAGTGATTTGTATAGACGAAGTCCAATCATCATGTAGACTCCTTTTCTGGAACTTCTTTATCAGCGTAGATTGCACTTCCAAGATGAAACATATCACTGAGGTTCCTTATTTTTCTCACGACTTCTATTTGTCCCTTCTCAATCTATGAAATTCCGAAGAATCCAATGAAAAAGTGGGAGGTGAAGAAAGAGAAATTGAAGTCAACATCTAGTTCGTCAGCAAGACCAGTGTGTTTTTCAAGTAAATGAAAATGAATATTTTTATGACATATACCCAATAAGTTTCACCTCGCTTAAAAGTCAAAATCAAACGAAATTTACATATTTTTATCTTTCTCCACCCTTTAAGGTGTTTTTTAAGAAACAAACCGTGATGAAGTTCAACGCTTCAAAGTGGACAATATTTCGAGAATGAGGTGGTTGTTCCTAACGATGACTACTAGACGAACTTGGGTCGAAATCGAAACATTGACGACGACCATGAAACCGACAACTCCCTTTCAAATTCTCTTATCCTCAACTGAAAACTTGTTTCAGTACACCCAATAAATCAAACGAATTTTTTCTAATTATGACTGCGAGACAAACTTGAATGAGAATTGGAACAAATATATTTCATCATCAAATGCCAGATAAACTATTGTTACTTAATTAAACTATCACTCACCAACTCTTCCTGACCAAGGAAGCTAATTGCTTTCCGTGACTTGTATTTTACACGATTGAAATCTAAGCAATTCAAAAAAAGAATGATAAAGAAGCAAATTTTATGGGTGGCCTCTTACAGAATCAGAAATTGATGCTCTGATCGAGAAGGACACCCCAAACCAGTTACTGTTATGGTCTCTGAGAAATCTTGGTACGTGTTTGGTATCTTGAAGATACTTCCAAAAAAATTAAAGCAAAAACATACACTTTGCTTTTAAATATTTTATTTGACAAAATACTTATAAGTAAACCACTTTACATAGCTTTGGATCCCTCTGCTCTCCCACATGCACCAAAAGTTACCCCAAAATATGTTACATTTTCTTTCTTCTTTTCTCTTTTCGCGCATCTCATGTGGTTGGACAAATACCTTGTAGAGAGAACAGTACTGAAGTAGAATGGAATCCAAGAGCAACTTCACAAGTTCCGAACACAAAAAATGCGCCACGTAATGATGAAAATAATATATTATTATTATCTATCTAATCATCACAAATTTTCGTGCTATAATATTTATCTGGTATTAATAATATTTTTTTCTGTATCAATAATATATTATTTTAAAACTTATTATAGTAAAAAGTAATGTTGTATCAGAAAAAACAAAAAAACATAACGATTTATTTAATGTCAGGGACAAGATGAAGTATATTAACTGGTAATGTTACAAACAAAAAGGGATTTATTTAAGATAAAATATTAATATATTACGATGATTTACTGCGCTGCTCGTTTCCGCAACAAACGAATAAAGAAAAGTGTGTCATGAACCCGTTTTGCAATATGTATCAAATCATATTCACTTACTATAATCGTTGTTAATATTGTAAATACATGGCTACATACATAAATGTGTCCTTTTTTCTATTGTAGATTATTAATTTAATTTAAAAAACTGAATTTTAAAAAATAATAATTTAAAAGGATAAACTAGTAAAATGATTCATTAATTTAAAAAATAATTAAGTTTAAATTAATATTCATTTAATTAAAATAAAAATATAATTATTTATTATAATATAAGAAACTAAGATATTAGTCTATTATAATATAAGAAAATAGGATAATTTATTTTATTGTGCATGTTTATTTTGTTGACTAGTGTTTTAAAATGTTAATTTTTTAGTTCGACATTATTAATTTGTTTTTTATTTATATTTATTTTGTCACATGTAAAGTTATTTTATTTTTTTATCTATTCGTTTTTACATATATTTTATATCAATGTAAAGAAGAAGAAAAAATGATTTAATTTAAATTATTCACACTACATGTTCAATTATATTCAAAAGGGAAAAAATTGAATATTCACATTATTTTAAGTAATAATTCACGTCTATATAATAAGTTTTTTAATTAACGTCTATACATACTTTTTAGAATGTTTTTGATAGTTCCACTTCTTTTATATATATTTATTAACTTTAATTGTATTTATTTTAGTTAAGTTTTGAATGAATTGTTTTTTTATTTGAAATTTATTATTTCCTGCATTTGTTTTTGTTTTTGTTTTATTTTGAAGGTTTTAATTAAATGATCAAATATGGGAACTCAACACTTTCTTAAATATCAAAGTAGAAAATGGGAAATCACTTCTTTGAGTTAAGATATTGGAAATTATATATTTTAACTCTACCCCTTAAATTATAGGAACTATACAAGAGATAATTTAAGAAAAATTTAAGATGAGAATCGTTGGAAATTTAAGTTTGAGTCTAAGTTTCATATTGAGTAAAAATGAGAAAGTTAAGCACCATATAAACCTATTGTCCTAAAGTTTTAGGTTGAGAGTGATGTCAATATTTTATGTGGTTGAACTCAAGTATTATTAGTGTTGTATTTTTCCAATGAACCTCCTTTCTCTAAAGATCTAATAAGTGATACGAGAGTTGGTTCTTAAATTTGATATTTGAAACCATCAAGTTAAATTTGATACATTTATATTTAGAACATCACTTAAAGTTGATATGCATGAAAGACAAAATATTTGGAAGATACAACACATTTATGAGGGTTCTATCCCTACAAAGCTAACTTTTACACAGAACTTTAAATTAGGTAGTGTCTTGTTCCTAAAGGAAGTACACATAACTAATGTAGAACCTCTAAATAAATGCTACAGGATAACCATAGATTCTATCTGTCACTTAATGTTTTAGGAGAAGACAGAACATACACTAAAGGCTTTGGTTAGGAAAAGTTAATAATACCGCAATTTTAATTGAATATTAGCAATAACTATATATTAGGAAAGTTAAGGAAGTTATAAACTTCAGCAATTTCATTATTTAATTTACATTATGTCCATTTTCATTCTCATGTTTATAAAATTTTCAATTTAGTTATCTTGTCACTCAATTTTCAATGCTCTAAAAATCATATTTAAATCGTCCTACTATCACACAATTACACGTGATACTATTTTTACTTATCTTTACTACCACTTTGGTACTCCCGTTAAAATTTATGAATTTCTCATTGTGTTAAATAAAAAATGAAAAATTTTGTTATCCATAATAATTCTACCTTCTTTGGAAAAACTATCGTTAATGAAATAAAGTTGTGGCCTTTACGGGAAAAAAAAACTCTTTAAGATGTGATTATTAATTCAATCAAATGGTTTTCAGATTCTCATGATGACATAATTGGACATCTTTCCTACATTGTAGATTTTCCTGATTGATATATAGTACAGTCCATTTTTTATAGTTGTCGTTTGACTAGTTTTTAAAGATTTGTGCAATATATGTGTTCATAAGTAACAGATATTTAACAAATAGATTGACGATGTCAAAATAAAATGCATAAATAACAGATATTTAAAATACAATTTCTTTCCAAATATTTATATCCATAATTTAGCCATTTGAATAGTTTTCTAAAAAAAAAATGCAGAGAATGGTGGTTTTGCCGAGGGGACCGCAGACTGAAATGGGTAGAAAGTGGGTATTTTGATGAACATGTGAGTGAGGGCCCAAAAGCTTGTTTTTGCCCTTATGCTACGTCTCATGGTGGAGGTGCCTATCCTTTTCACTTCTCTAACTTTTCACCCTCATTTATCTTTTAAAAAATTTTCACTATTAAATTTTGACAATTTTTGAGATATTTTTTAAATAATTTTATATTCTTTTATTTTTCCATTTTTAATATTTAAAAAAAAATCACCATAAGAAAAAATTATTAAAATTTACTGATCAAAATATTATTATCTATTATTTTTTAATACGGACCTGCCATCTGGACTCTGCCACCTGCTACTCCACACAACAAGGTTACATCCTGCACCACAAAAACACAAACCCTTTTCTTCTCTTTCCGATCCATTCATCCCTATTGCTACCATCACTCATGTGGATATCAACCAACAAAACAAAAATACACAACTTAATAATCCCAACCCAACTTTATAAAATTAGTTGTCAATAAATGCTCTCTAAAATAACACTCATCACATCATTCTCATTATTAGCCTTCGATGGGTTTCTTCAACTTCTGTTGTCGTGGTCAGTGAAGTTTTGTTTCTCAATTTCTTATTTTTGTCACTGTCTGTCTATATATATGTAATAATTAATATTTAAAATAATAATTATCCAAAATACTATGCAGGCAATTACCGTGTTTTCATTTTGTTATTTTATTTTTTCCATATAATGAGAATGGGTGGGTGACTTTATTATTTTTATTTAATTTTTTGTTTTAATATTTTATTAAATAAGATACCGACCATATTAAAAAAGAATACGATCATTACTATTCTATTGTTCAAGTCTGTCTGAATTATTAGGATCACATGAGAATATTATTCATCTACTGCTTGAAATAAATTGGTATGCTTGTGGAACATCGTCAGGTTAAATTGAATTTTTCGTCTTAAAAAAGAGTTTAAATACCGGGATGAGGAGGTGATTGAATAATTAAGAATTGATTGCTTAGGTGACAAATGATTACACAAGCAAGATATAAGTTGTAACAATTTTTTCTTTTCATAACATGGTCTTGTAAATTATCTTTCCTCTTAAATGAATGTTACTCAAATTACTTTCTATTCTATGTTTTATGTGATTGAATAAGCTACGTAAAAAAGTAAAATTTAATCATATAACTTAACATTACAAAACTAATTTGTAAAGTGAAGTTACACTCATTTATATATATATATATATATATATATATATATATATATATATATATATATCTCAAATGTGAAATTAAGTATTAATGGATGATTCGAAGGTGACTCAATAGTAGGTGGTACAATAAATCCAATCTAACAAACAACACATTTTGCTATGAAGAAATTTATCCATAACTTTGATATTATATCTTAAAAAATGGGTTTTAAGTCTAATTCAACTTACAAAATCGGTTTATAAAATGAAACTCACATCCACTTATATATCTTAGATTGACATTATCTCTAATCGACGTAGGATCTCCAACAAACTATGATATTCTCACTTTTCTTATTATGTAAATCAAACAAATTAATGCATGATTGTATGGTAAGAATATCAATGAGATTTTTTTATCAAACTTTGTGGAGTAAGTACAATGAATCATCTTGACCATGTCAAATTATAGTTTATGAACCAATATTTGTCAACATATAGGTCAAAAGGTAGTTTCTAGTTGGTCTTGGACAACATAACTTTACAAATAGATGCCTTAATCATTATATGATATGTGTGATTCTTAGATCTTTGTGAAGACTAGGAATAGGTATATGATTCCCGTACCTTCATAAAATACACATATAAATTACATAAATCATTAAATAACCTTGATTCATTAAATATATAAATTTGTTTTAAGATAAGATAGATAGCAGATCAGCATTACTCATACTCACAACCCATTATCCTTAATGATACCATTACAATTATAGATATTTATAAATAAATATAAAATAACTACAATCCAAATTATTATATTCTAGATATTTTAATCTTGTAATTTTTTAAAAGCTTTTGTTATAAATTGAATGCAATATAGTAATAATTATTGTTACAATCACTTCATCATTATATTTTTATTATTATCGTAATAGTTATTATTATTGTAATGATCTTATTAAAAGTCAGTGTGATGTTTATTGCAATATTCATACATATTAGTAATGACCATTATCAAATACTAGTGAAAATATATATACCATGTGTTCACTTTCTGTATGATAAATAATAATAATAAAACTATTATTATTATAATTATAAAATTAAATTTGAATAATTTTTATAATTTTATTTCTGATAATATTTATTTTATTTTAGATAACCTTTTTATTTTAAAAAATATTTAAAATAAAAAAAATCAAATCGAAAACCAATTAAGTTTTAATAACCTGTCACTTAAAGAATAAATTTAGTAAAATATTTATTTTGATTTAAAAAATTATTTAAAGGATAAAACTGAGAACAAAATCTGTATATCAAAAGAGAAAATCTTCTTAGTATAATAGTATAGATAATAATAATAATAATAATAATAATAATAAATAAATAAATAAATAATCTGATAATAATAATAAATTAAAAATAGCTTTAAAAAAATGTTATAGGATCATTCATATATTTTACAATATGATAATTGAGTTTTTAATTTTATTTATAAATCCTTAAAAAATGGATTAAATATTCAAGGTTTCACTATAACACTTTCTCACCCCGTCATCCAATATAGAATGCTAAGATTTTTTTTTATTGTATATTAGAAAATTCTTTTATTTAATCCTTTTGAATATTGTTGGATGGTGATATATTTTATTAAGTTTAAGTTATAACATTCTAACTTTCTTATAATTGGGAATTTTGCCACTTAAAATGTTATGATTAGAATGAATTTTGAAAAGTCATTTAAAGGCTTAAAATCATAATTATAATTTTAAATTGGAAGAGAATTAGAAATAATTTTTATTTATATTTTTTTCCATATTTGAGTCTTGTTATAATTCTTAGTCAAAGTTTTGACTTCATTATAAAGTTAAAGGTAATCAATGTGAACATAAATAATGGATCAATTAAATACTTTTGAAAACTTATTTAAGAAAATGAGAAACATGAATCTTATTCAAAATACTTAAAATGAGGTTTTAGACTTATATGCGGGGATGATGTAACTATTCCGTTAAAAATATATATAAAGAATCGGAACTAAATTAAATAATTAATTCACAAATGATAATATTAAAAATGTCATTAGTAAAGTAGATTGTTACATTACCGGAAGGAAAAAAACTTTCATAATACAAAATAATAACAATTTATATTACCAAAACCATCGGTCATCCAAAAAATACATATATACATTGAATTTTCACCTTATAAATTTTGCATCTATCATATTATTTATCGTCTTTTTCAACATTTGACCAAGATAAGGAATATTATCCACTTATATGATACAGTAAATTATTATGACTTACAATACAAACTTTACTCAAGTTATAGAAACTTTCTTAATCTTTCATCACTTAAAAAACTTTCATAATACAAAGTAATAACAATTTATATCAGACTTATATTTTCTGTTCACTTATAAAAGTTTATGATTATGATTTAGTCTTAATATTATTTGAAGAGTTGGATTGAAAAAAGATTTAAGACATAGGATTTATTTAATTATATGGATGATATAAAGAAACAGAAACTAAAAAGAAGAAGCGTAACTTAGGAATTAAAAAGTAATCTAAGCACGCGAGAAGTATAAATATTTATGTATCCAACAAATAAGAGTGCATGTATTACATTTATTATATAAATATATTTTTAATTCTTTAATTTTCGATGAATTTTGGAATTAGTTAATTTTGAAATTTTAAATTAATTTAGTCCTTTATTTTTTAAAATACGTAAATTTAGTCATTTTAATCAATTTTTGTTAAGTTTATTTGATATTTCGTATGTATTTGAAGATTGTATTTTAGTTGTTTATATTTTTTGACACATTTTTGTTTTAATATTAAGTTAAATACTATTATAAAACGCGCTTGAAATATTGAATAAACTTAACAAAATTTGATTAAATGACTAAATCTATATATTTTGAGAAAATAAATGATTAATTTGGTTCAAAGTTTCGAAATGAGCTAATTTTAAAATTTACTAAGAAGTAAACGACAAAACCATATTTAATCCACTATTCATAATGTATAATAACGTGTATTCTTTGTTCAAATACAATTCCTAAGTAGGATTATCATATAGGATATTTTTTATTCAGATATTTAACATTGATATATACTTGAAATTTAAATTCACGAGTCATATATATATATATATTCTATATAAACTCTATCGGAAAAAACTTTTAAATCATAAATAAGAATGGAAAGCAAAGAAAGAAAAGCAAAGGAAGCCGTATCATTAGGTCACACGCCACACAAAACGGTATTTATATAATACCTTTCATCATTAGTTTTTTTAATAAATAAATAAATTAATTAGGAGTTGGTTTGTTTGTCCTTCTGCAGTAGGAGGAGGCGGTGTTAACTTAAAGAAGAGAGATAAATAAATAAAAAATAAAAAATAAAAAATAAAAGTGGAGGGAAAAGAGAGTGGCAGAGAGGGAAGGGAAGAGTGAAGACAGTTGGAGGCGGGGACTTAACACGAGAAAAGAGAAGCGAAGAGAAACAAAATAACCCATCTAATTAAAAAAATAAAATAATATTAAAAAAAGATTAAGGAGTGATAAAAATAGAGAAAATCAATTGAGAGAGAGAGAGAGAGAGCGTGCATCTCCATAGCCATAGAAGATAGAACAGAGAGAAGAGAAGAAAAGAGAAGTAGTGAAGAAGAAGAAAAGTGACACTGATAGTGTTGAAGTTGTTGTTGTTGTTGTTGCTTAGCGGTTTCTGCTCCGCTACTCTTCAAACGACGCCTTTTTTTGTTTGTTTCTTTCTTCTTCGTTTTCTCTCAACAACCACCACTTCCTCTTTCTCTCTCTCTTGCTGTTAAATCCACCTTCCTTCTCTCTCTTATCTTCTGCTGTTTGCTGCTGCATCGTTTTCTTTCATTCTAATCCTAACTGTTCAGTCAGACACAAAACACATTCACTCACGTTTTTTGGCTCTTTCCCATGGAAGCATCGGAGAATTGTTCTGTTAAAGTCGCTCTTCACATTCGTCCTCTCATTGCCGATGAACGACAGCAAGGTTGCATTGAATGTGTTTCCGTCACGCCTGGGAAGCCTCAGGTACTCTCTCTCTTCTTCATTCACCTCATCTTCCTCCTTCTTTTTTCTTTTCTATTTTTATTTCCAGCTCTCTGTTTTTTGTTTTTTACTATAGTAATAGTTATTAGTATTTGCTTTGTCGTTTTGCGGACAATTCATTAATTAATGGCGTCTTCTTCTTTTTTCGGCACCCGGGTTTGCTTAATTATCATTTGGAAGATTCTTTCTTTCTTTTTGGGTAAATAAAAGTATTATTATTAATGGCTGCATTTATGATTCCTTTCTTGTTTATTTAGCATTGAAACTTAGAATTTGCTTCAATCCTTTTCTAGAAAAAGAAAATTAATAGAAGTCCAGTTTCACAGGTTTCTTTCACTTACAATTTGGGGTTGTTTGATTTGATAAAATTGGTATTCGAAAGGATTATGGAGTTTTACTTTTGTACTTTATGATTATATTATTGTTAGTCGTGGGATGAGTGAGGCATTTTCCTCTTTCATGCTATGAGTAATTTTCACTCAGCTCGTCCTATTATGGATTGGTTTCTTGTTTGGCATTTTTCGTTGTTTTTCTTTATCTTACGCGCAATGAAATTGATCCATGGGACTGAAAATTTGCCATTACATATGATTTCAATTCTGGGAATTTATATCAGATTGTTTAAGATTTTTTTAGTCAATTCACCCAAATTATATTTGGAAAATTTCCTTTTGTATTAACCTCAGAACAGGGAAATAAAATGATTATTTATATGAAGATATACATGCAACCTTAAGAAAAATAAAACTTGTTCTACTGTTTGGACCATGGACTTAAATTTTAGAGAAACACGCTCTTCTGCATCGATGTACTGTATGAAATGAATTAAGACGAGCTTTAAATTGCGTGCATTTCAATGGTGAAAGCTTACTTCTTTTGAAGATTGTGACTATGAACTCGTACTTTTCTGATATTTTTCTGGTACATGTGGAGAAGTTGTGAGTGTGCACATTTCTTGTGCTTTTGGCTCCGGAGAATTTGATTATGGTATTTCAATGACCAGATTCAGATTGGATCGCATTCCTTTACATTTGATAATGTTTATGGAAATGGTGGATCTCCTTCGGTTGACATGTTTGAGGAATGCGTTGCTCCATTGGTTGATGGCTTATTCCAAGGATACAATGCTACAGTACTTGCCTATGGTCAGGTTAGGTTCACCTTGCATGTCAAGGACTGTTGAAGTTGAGAAATATCATTCTGTTCATCTTTTGTATTTGACATTCGTATTTGCCACAGACAGGATCTGGGAAAACGTATACCATGGGAACTGGCTATAATGACAATTGTCGGATCGGATTAATTCCTCAGGTTATGAATGCCTTATTCAACAAAGTTGAAACACTAAAGCATCAAACAGAATTTCAGTTGCGAGTCTCCTTCATTGAGGTATATCTACTACGCTATGCGGGTTTGTATATGAAGAATCGTACGTTAAATTTTTTTTTTTTTTTTAAATTTGAATCCTTATATGCGGTTTAAATAACTGGTCAAATTGAGGATGTTCCATGTGAAATGATTTTCCACACGGCAGTCTTTTTTGAACCATTGATCCAAACATACCATTGGCTGGCTGTGCTTGTGCATTGCTCTTCATAGAAATAGGAAATGTTTCCATGAACTCTTATTCTTGTCAGGGACTTAATTATGCATTTGATTTTGAAGATTTTAAAGGAAGAGGTCAGGGACCTGTTGGATACGGTATCTTTGGGCAAATCAGACACCTCCAACTCTAATGGCCATTCTGGAAAAATAACTGTTCCTGGGAAGTCACCAATACAAATTCGTGAAACAGCAAATGGAATAATAACACTGGCAGGAATAACTGAAATTTCTGTAAGTACATTACATGAGATGTCTGCATACTTGGAACAGGGTTCTTTAAGTAGGGCAACGGGAAGTACAAATATGAACAACCTGTCCAGGTAAATGAGTTCTCAATCTTCCTTGTCCACCTAATAAATAAATGATACTTGATGCTGTCATTTTGTGTTCGGATGCTTAAGAAAATTGTAGTTTCCTTACACTGCACATACTGGCCCGTTGATATTTTAATGTTTGATGTGAAATTTTACTTTCTTTCATTGTAAACCTTTCCAAGCCAGCACCACTGGCGCAAGCTACCTTTGATCCTTTTTACAAGAACCATTTTGGGCTGTTTTCTTTTGGTCCTTTTTATAAGACCCCCACCAAATTGTCTGCTACTTCTTTTTAAATTTCCTTAATTACTTAACAGTTTTTCTTGTCAGTGATAACAGTAAATGTGGTAAATTTATTACTTAAACTCTCTTGCAAGAGGATAAGGGAAGATCCCTAACAAGAACATAAGCAGAGATACAACCATTAATTAGGTGGAAAAAGATAAAGGTTAATAGTCAATGCCACCATATAAATTAACTTAATTCCTTATGTCCCATGATGTGATTTCCATTAAATTTGATCTTTATAATCTAATAATTTGTTATTTCCTCTTTTGCTTGTACTAGTCGGTCACATGCCATTTTCACAATTACATTAGAACAAATGCACAAGCTCCATTCTGTTTCTACCACCAATGACTCTTCAGATGAGGATATGGGTGAAGAATACCTTTCAGCAAAGCTCCATTTGGTAGATCTAGCTGGATCTGAACGAGCTAAAAGAACAGGTTCTGATGGCCTTCGTTTGAAAGAAGGTTTGCAATACATGATTAACCTGAATACCTTGTATACTTCTGAGTCAGAGAGAGTGTTCCAATAATTGAAATTATAATGACAAGGATTTAATGACTATTTTTCAATAGGAATACACATCAACAAAGGTCTTCTTGCTCTTGGTAATGTCATAAGTGCACTAGGTGATGAGAAAAAGCGAAAGGAAGGTGTGCATGTTCCTTATCGTGATAGCAAACTCACTCGACTCTTACAGGTTAGGGATATTTTATTGTTTGGAATACTCGTTATATCTATAAACACTCACATACACAGACTATCAATGTATGGTTTAAACATCAAGATTTGTTCCTTTTACAAGTAATCACTCCTCTCAGGTGATATGGCCCCTATTTATCTAAAGACTGATTAATTATGTTTTTTCCATTTGGATAGCTTTTAGAACTGGCGATACTAGTCAATTGTCTCTTGTTTTTGCCTTTCTGAGATCATATTTGCCATACCTTTCCTTTTTAGTGGTTTGTGCAATGCCATGAAAATTCCTTGCAATGATTATGTGTGTATGTGTGTGTGTGTGTGTGTGTGTGTATATATATATATATATATATATATATATATATATATATTTCAAAATTTAGCCAGTTAAGGATTCTATGTTCTGTATAAATATTTCTGGACTCCAACTTCTTTGTGGTTTTCAAGCTTTCAAGGAACTAACTACTGAATACAAAATTCAAAGTATTCAGTGTATCAAATATTTAAATTTTGGTGTTGACATTCTTTTGAGCTTACCCTTTCCAGTTAAGGTAGGAACTAATAATTCTTAGTTTCTTAATGTCAGTTTCTAAGAAACTTTTGATCCAAAGTCACTGACCCTTGTTGCAGGATTCACTTGGTGGAAACAGCAAAACTGTCATGATAGGTAATACTTCTGAAAGTTGATTCATGGCTCTGAATACCTGTGTTTAAGCATGTTCCTGCTTTGCTTTTTGTTCAATCCACTTAAACTAGGAAATATTCCTCTCCAGTTAATTTTGTATTGAAGCCAGCTTATTGCAGTGGAGTTTTTATTTTATTAATGTATGAGCCAGTTAACGAATTTTAAGTTCTTTTAGTAACATTTGTGGGTTCTTGGTTCACGAAGACATTTTTTGTCATTATTTTTGGGTAGCTTCCTATCATATAATATCACAAAATCTGATGGACTGTATTTTCCTTTCTCTTATTACATTTTAAGAAAACTTACTGATGCCTTTTTTTACATGCCATATAGACATAATTCATCATGCAGTTTGATGGAAAAGATTCTGATGCCAAGCATATCTGCCACTTTCATTGCTTTTCAGATTAAAGCATATGCTGGCTTTGTACTCTACATGATGAATTGAAGATATTTTTTCCTCTTTTAGACATATTAATTAGATATTTTAATGTGTATATCTAATACAGTACTGTATAGATAAATTAATAATATTGTTTCTCTAATCAAAAGTAATTTTTTTACATGCTTTTCAATCCCAAAATGGTTCCTCTTTGCCCAGCTTGCATAAGTCCTGCTGATGTCAATGCTGAGGAAACTCTTAACACTCTCAAATATGCAAACCGTGCACGCAATATTCAAAATAAGCCTGTTGTAAGTTTACACAATTCTTTTATATATTACATTCTTCTCCTCTTATTTGAGGAAGATAAGGAAATTCATTCTGGTCAAGTTTCATATGCTACAATCTATATTGTTAACTTTACAGGTTAATCGAGATTTAATATCCAATGAGATGCAGCAAATGCGCCAACAGTTGAAGTACTTGCAGGCTGAACTCTGTTCTCGGGGAGCAGCTCCCTCTGATGAAGTGCGGGTATTTGTCTTAACTGAGACTTGCACTTTAAGTTAGCACGAGATCTTTTCTGGTTCATGTATATCTTGCTGCTCGTCTTGTACAGGTTCTTAAGGAAAGGATTGCTTGGCTTGAGGCTACTAATGAATATCTTTACAGAGAACTTCATGAATATCGCAGTAGATGTGCTTTTGTAGAGAGATGTGAAATCGATGAACCAGCAGTATGTGAATAGGAGAATGTTTAAAATTTAAATGCATTTTTTTTTTTTTTTTTTGTTGATTAAACACTATCTCATAATTATTATTATTTTTTTCTCTCAGGATAGAAACATTTATCTCATGAAAGCTGATGGGCTTGAGAGGCGCTTTCAGAGCTTAGATTCATCTGACCATCCCATGGTTGGAAGTATATCTGGTAGACATGAATTAAGCTGGTTTTTTAGTCAAAAACTGATTTTTATTTTTAATTTAAGAATATCTATATATAGGAATTTTAAAACTGGTGGATGGGGAGAGGGAATGAATAGCTCGTTCTCCTGCTCCATTATTTTGGAAAAATATGTTTTTTATTTCCAGTTCCTGCTTCTAGTACATATTACACATTTATGGAAGGTTTGCATTTGGCATATATGTATAACAAAGAATGGCTAAAAACACAATCAAAAGGGGGTGAATTGATTGACACAAAAGTCTTTTACAATTTGGAAGAAAACTTTGCTTAAAATTGACGATGATGGGAGAAATTTAATGCAGTAGTTAATGAATGCCAAAAACAATAAAAATTCAAGATGATTGAAAGAAAAATCTCAAGAACATACAAGAAAATTTATATTAGTTTCCTGAACCTACATACAGTTAACCTAGAAAATCTGAGTTGGGTTTTTCACTAAACATCTTGAATTATGCAATTACAAAAAACACCTATGTAACTAGAACAAGATGTACAAATTATTCCTTGAAACACCTTTAAGAAAATTTGCAAAGGTAATGAAAACACAATTATCTACAACGCACGTCAAACATTGGTGCAAATATATCAAATTAGATTACAAGAAAAACAAAGAAAGATATTACTTGGTATGTGACATATTATTATTGAAAATCCTATAGTATGATCACCCCTTTTGATAAATCTTGAGCACTTTTTTCAAACAAAATGTAATATGTTATACTCCAAGAAAGCTCTTCTTTAGAAAGCCACTAAGCTCTTTTTTGAAATATTGAAAGGTGGTGTTTTCATAAGAAAACTTGAAGGATTCTCTTTTTAAAGCAATTTGATAGAGATTTATGATTGTTGACCGATATAATCGATTATGTTTAAATATAATGATTATCATGTTCTTCATGTAACCCAGAAAACATTTTGAATCAATATGATCGATTATTATTAAATATAATCGATTATTTGTGAATGTGGGGTATTAAAATTACTCAACATAATAGGTTATTGCTTGAAATAATCAATTATTTTTGAAACATGTGAAAACCAAATTTTGACCAACATAATTGATTATTTCTTAATATAATCAATTATTTCTGAACATAATCAATTATTATATTCAGAAAAAGAATAAAACTAGTTTTTCAAAGCGAATTTGCTTTAGATTATCTTTGAGATTTATTCATGTTTTACATTTTGATGAAACTATAGATAATGAACCATCGAGAGTAGAACACCAACAACTAGAGGTGCATGCATCATCAAAATCATCAAATCTACACATCATGCTTTGTTGTGCTTTGCTACGGGCATGGGAATCTTGGGGATGAATGATACAAAATTAAGTAGTAGATTTATACCTGTTTGTTATACCATGTGTTTGAGATGTTAAGTTGTTCCCCACTATGCTTGTTTGGACTTGTTGAGTGAAGCTTTTATACTTTTGGTTCAGTCTTCAACATTTGAACGTTCTCCTTTCTTTCCCCATTTTGCAGGTGAAGATTCAAGGGAAACTGACGAAGAAGAAAAAGAGTTGGAACATGTGCTATTACAAAATACCATGGATAAAGAGATGAATGAGTTGAATAAGCGGTTGGAGCAGAAAGAGGTTTCATTTTTATAATTTGTTTTTGAGACTGTGGATAGAAGTGATAATAAATGCCTGCTTTGAAATTTATTTTTTTAATCTAATTAAGCACAATTCAGAATTCATTTTTTTGTTAAACATCAAATTTAATGAGTTGCAAACTCGTGAATCTATGTATAATAGAAATACATTACTCAAGCAATTTTCTGGCTTCTATCTAGCGTTAAGAAGTCAACTCAAATTATTTCAAAGTATTAGCCTAGTCAGCACTTCTCAAAAAGCAAACCACGAAGGGTATTGGAGTGTGCTAATTGGTTTAATTGATTCATATGCTACTATCACAAGGGCCACAGAGAGCATACATCAGTAAATGAGTGTTAAACTTTATGATTTTCCATATGCGGATAAACATTAGGCTTTTTTCATCATATCATTCTGCATCATGTTCAAACAGAGTGATGGATTTTCTACTGATTTTCTCAACCTATCGCCCTCTTTTCCTTGCAGTCTGAGATGAAGCTCATTGGAGTTGATACTGAGGCACTCAAACAACATTTTGGGAAGAAAATTGTGGAACTTGAGGAGGAGAAAAGAAAAGTACAGGTTGGACTGAACTTATTTAATTTTAAATATTTATGAAGTGCAGTGTTAGAAGTCTATTTTTATCCCAATGATGGATTTTGGACTAACAATGACAGGAAGAGAGGGACAGATTATGGCATGAGGTAGAGAATCTTGCTACTAATTCAGATGGGCTAGCACACAAAACCCAAGATGTTCGTGGCCAAAAGTTGAAAGCATTGGAAGCACAGGTTATTTTTTTACTCGCTTTAATGTCATTCTCGAGTCATAAGGTTGTCATTCTTTGACCATGACTTTTTTTTTTTTTATTAATTTTTTTAATATTGAAACATCAGATTTTAGACCTCAAGAAGAAACAAGAAAGCCAGGTGCAACTCTTAAAGCAAAAAGAGAAGAGTGAAGAAGCTGCAAAAAGACTGCAGGCTGAGATACAGTATATCAAGGCTCAGAAGGCCGGTTTTGATTTTGTTGAGTGGATGCATTATCAACTGCTCTTTTTCTGTTTTCATTTCCAACAATTCTATTCGCATACATTGCAGGTTCAGTTGCAGCATAAAATGAAACAAGAGGCTGAACAATTTCGACAATGGAAGGCCTCTCGTGAGAAGGAGCTGCTCCAGGTGGTTTGCTTAATTTTATAAAGATGTCTGTTGTCTTCATAATTTGTTTTATGGTTTAAAAATTGCAGAGGAGTTTCAATGTGTCTTACTGTGATTAATTTGAGATCCCTCTGAGCACTCCTCTGTGCTTTGTCTCAATATGGCATGCCAAATTTTTGTTATATGTTGCAATTTTCTTGTGCTTCTTAATCTCACCCCATCTAATTATTGAATCCATGTTTACATAGCATTTAATGACTAATGTAGATATAGAAGTATTTGAGTTCTCATAATGTTTCTAAAATTGCGATATTTGTTCATGACATGGTATCAGAGTATCTGTGGCCAAATGGTCAGTAGAATGTTAATATTCATTTTGTTCTAGAATTTTATTATTGTGATGTTTTATATAGTAGTTATTTCAAACTTTAACTCTATTTGTTTATTGTACTTAGAAACTTTCCGTGCTTGTAATTTTAATTTTTGTTTTTATTTCAAGCAGTTGAAAAAGGAGGGAAGAAAGAATGAATACGAAAGACATAAACTTGAGGCTCTAAACCATCGCCAAAAAATGGTAAGTCAAAGATCTGAAGATATATAAAATTGCCTTTTGATTGATATGAAATAAGAACCAAGTATCAATGGTTAATTATTGAATGCAGGTTCTTCAAAGGAAGACAGAGGAAGCAACAATGGCTACAAAAAGGCTAAAAGAACTGTTGGAATCCCGTAAATCGTCTCCTCGTGACAACTCTGGTAGAACTGAACTTGGAATTATTTTCCTTTTACTGTATACAAACACACATATAGATGTATATATTATAGTTTACTAACTTTTTTTTGGTGTCTCGTTCAGTTTATTCAAATGGACATCTACATCCCGGGCTGGTAATAAACTATGCTTATCTTACATACTGTATTAAGTAATTTGTCAACTTAAGAGACAACATGACTGTTGCAATAAACAAACTCAAATTGGTAAACTGACCCTTGAACCCATAAGTGAAACTTTGCCATCCTTGTGAATCCTTCGTGAAATTCATAATCTTTGTATGAGTTATGAATCAGGGTAACAAACAAGTTTATTTAAATTGTATTTAATGAAATTTTGCTGTTGAATTCTCTACTTGCGTAATAAAATTTGTATAATTTTAGAGTTCCTTCCTTACACATACCTTTCAAATTGATTTTCCTGCTATCTACAATTTCAAACAAATTTGTTTAAGACAATTGTAATCTGATTTGTATGTCCAGGTCAATGAAAAATCCCTCCAGAAGTGGCTTGATCAGGAGGTAGAGGTCATGGTTCACGTGCATGAAGTTCGTGCTGAATTTGACAAACAAAATCAAGTGTGAGTGATCACGATTTTTCCTCCTTTTTCCTTTCCAGTAAAAAATGCCACACTCCCAAACTCACTTCATTGACTCTTGATTGAATATTTTTAGCCAAGCTGCACTGGAAGAAGAGTTGGCTTTACTAAAGCAGGATCAGTTTTCAGATGAGCTGAGTGTTCCGAAAGGAAAGAGCAAATATTTGAGGTAGAATTTATTTTCATACTTCCGTAAATGCATGGTGTCTTTCTGTTGCTATTTTGGAGCAATAGATGTAACTCATGTCTTTGTCATGTTTTGTATTTGTTTGTTAGGTTGTTATCCATGTCGCCAGATGCAAAAGTTGAGAGAATAGCTTCTCTTGAGAACATGCTGTGCATGTCTTCAGTTGCTTTGAAAGCCATGGCTTCACAACTTACTGAAGCAGAAGAAAGGGAACGCACGCTAAACAACCGTGGTCGTTGGAATCAGCTACGCTCAATGGGAGATGCAAAGAATGTGCTTCAGTATTTGTTCAGTGCTACTGCTGAAGCAAGGTGCGTATGGAATATCTGAGGAACTAATTTAGCTTTTCTAGCTTTTTATTTATATCTGTTGACTGCAGTGTAGAGAGTTATGGATTTCTAGCTACGAACTTTTCTTAGTATTCCAAGGAAAAAATAAATCTTTAGTAAATAACCAGAGAATCTGAGCAGTTTGTCGGATGGTTTTGTTACCAGATATGATTATTTCCTCTCTACTGAGTTTATCCACTTTATGAACTGGGCATTTGCTCTATTTTTTACCTGGGTATTTGTTCGGTTGGCAATATTAAATTCCAATTTTTTTGAGATTTTTAAATTTTTTGTTTCCTATATTTCAAGTAACGGTAGCTAGCATCATCTTTACAGGTGCCAACTGTTGGCAAAGAATATGGAACTTAATGATTTGAAAGAGCAACTAAATGAGCTTGTAGCACTATTACAACAAAGTGAAGCACGAAGAAAAGAACTTGTAAAGGAGGAAAAAATAAGGGAACAAGCTGTTGCCATCACATTGAATACACCAGCATTGGTGAGAATTTACTCATTCTATTTGCAATAAACATGAGTTTGTGTGGTAAAATGTTTCTGCTCCAACATTAGACAGCTACAGGTTGTCTGGTAACAACCATTTGAATTAGTTTTGTATAGGATGTACTACTTCTAATGGAGCAGATGATTTTGAATGACCGTCTAGAACCTCATAACCTTTGTTTTATCAGAGGTCAAAACATTTATATCTATTATTTAGATCTTGACTTAGATCAATTGTGGCTTCTTGATCACGCAAGACATCTTTCAAATTTAATCTTTCATTCATTTATATTATACTTATATTCAGCTTCTGACTGAAATCAGGAAAATTCACGGTCGTTGAAACACCTTGCTGATGAAATGAGTGATCCGTTGTCTCCAATGTCACTTCCTGCACCAAAGCAACTCAAATTCACACCTGGAGTTGTTAATTGGTCTGTCACGGAGTCGGCTACATTTTTAAACGAAGCACGAAAGGTACCCTGCTCCATTCTCTTTCTCTGATGACGATGATATTTTTTTTTTTCAGTTGTAATTGTTTTATATTCAGATGATACCCATTGGGGAGCTGTCAACTAAGAGGCTAGCTGCTATGGGACAAGCCGGAAAACTTTGGAAGTGGAAGAGAAGTCATCATCAATGGCTGCTACAGTTTAAATGGAAGTGGCAGAAGCCCTGGAAACTCTCAGAATGGATCAAACACAGTGACGAGACCATTATGAGGTCAAGGCCTCGAGCACAAGCTTTAATTAACGTGATGTGATCTTAAGTTCATAGTAAGGAACATGTATGATTCAGAATATCGACCCCTGGTATGTTTCAACACGGCTTGCCAAGAGGACAGTTGATTGCAGGTAATCTTTACCCTGTTTTTTCGCAAGCTATTTTTGACGCCCAAGACTTCTTGCTAAACGTATTTTTATAATCTTTGACGTACTACCTAAGAAAAAGTATGACATGGATTCTTATGCGTATGAACTAACTGAAAATATATGCTACTGGAAAAAGAAAATAAAATGAGTTAAAATTTCCTAATGTACCTTAACTTAATAAAATGAGTTTCATCCTTTAATTTCTTCATCAGGAATTAAATACTTTGATTGAAAAGTTCTCATTATTGGAAATAGTCCAAGTATAAGTCGAAGTCCCACATTAGATAGAATAGACAAAGTTAAACACTATATAAGAATAAAAACCTATAATATATTATCTTAAGGTATTAGGATAAAAGTGATGTCAAATATCTTATATGTTTAAGACAAATGTCAAATATATATAGAACCTGATGACTATAACTCTCATATGATATATAACCCAACACTCATGAACTAAAAGCAATAATTGGATGTGATTTATTTACATTGCTGACTTATGCTTTTTCTCCGTAAGTGCTTATATCTCGTTTATCATATCACTTTGATCTTTCCAACTGATTGGGTTCAGAATACGTGGACACTGAATAGAATCAGCTGATTTTTGAATGTTTCATGTAATTTATTTATAATTGAAAATTGGATTGTAAGCTGGAATTATTCTCATAAATTTACAATATGCATGCAGGCATGATGTAAATTGGACTTGTCAGGGTCTTTTTTGCTGAGATACAATTTGGTTGTTGGAGAAAGTTGTGATAATTCTGTGTAGATTGTAAGTTGTAATAAGAGATGGTAGGCGTAGATAGGCATGGACAATATCAGAGGACGGAATTTATGGTAATATAGGTTGATCGGGTAGCTTGAACATGTGCATAGGTTAGGATATGGATGCAGCTTGTGAAGTTGCCTCGTGTTAATTCTGTAGTTTTTTATTTTTACAAATTTTGTGAATTGTGATCAGTACAGCGTGAAAGTCTTTTTTCTTGTACAGATGTAATATATCCAGAAATTTCTTGTGTTGTTTATGTCAGCTAATTGTCTTTATATTTGATGCTTTTTCAATTCATTGCGACTGAGATCCACCGCAGTCCCTGGAAACACAAATGGCTGAGCTAATGGACATTACAAAGTTCGACTTAATATATATCATTAAATATAAATATCCCTGTATTTAGTTAGTCGCGTGTGTCTTCATGTATATTACAGCGGAAACATGAAGATACTGAAATTGAGGAAAAACTTGAAAACTTAATTCACAATATAAGTCGCTTAAAAATATATAATAAATTACTTTTAAATAATTTCAAAGTTTAATTAAGTTTTAAATTTTTCATTTGAATATTTTTAATTGAGTCTATAATAATTTGTTTCTATTTATCAGGTCCTCAATTTTTATAATTTTGAATTAAGTTGGTGTTATATAAATTTAGTTAATTGAATCATATGAATGTTATATCGTTCTTTCATTTTGTTTTCTTGTTTATGAGATTTTGTGATTATTTTAAAATAATGTTACAGTTAATGATAGTAACCATTTTAAATTAATTGCAACAAAATCTTACATGTCTTAATAGATAGAGAAAAGAAAATAAAATGACGACCGTGACTCAATTTAATGAAAAGAAATTAATAGGTAATAATTCAATAAAAAAAACTATAAAATTGAGTATCTAATGAAAAAAAAAATCTAACGGACTCAGTTGAAAATATTTAACACTGAAAACTTAATTTATACAATTTTTCATTTTCATCTTTTAGAAGTATTTACAGAAAACTACCTGTATTTTGAAATAAATTGAAACAATTAAAAAGTTACCACGTTCAATTCCCCTCTTAAAAACATTTTAACGGACAAGGTTATTTAAACATCCATTTTGTTTAACATCCTAATAACAGTTACCACCTAAAATATTATATTTTTGTTGTCTTTTATAGTTTTCTTATTAGGTGATTTTGTCCCCTGGAGTTCATTTAGTGTTCGAATTTAATTTAGAAAACTAAGTTAAATTTAACTCAATTGGATTTTAAAAGAATATTAACTTTTAAGTTTGTTGAAATTTGAAATAAATTTTACTTTAAACTCTACAAAAATATTGAATATTTATTATACTTGGTTTGTTTTAAAGTTATTTTTGTTAGTGAAAACGAACTTGAGGGTGTTATTCCTTTTTAGATAAGGTGATGTGCGACGAGATGAGAGTGTTGATTTATAGGAAAAATTTGAAGGTTTCTCGCAAGTTTGAAGAGAAAGACGGAGAAAGTCACGGTAAATGTAATTTTTGGATTATCCTTACTTTTTTTTCGCTTGCATTATAAAATTGTGCTAGCTTGACCTACCATAGTTGAATCGTGACAACTGAACTTGAAAACAGAAGAAGAAAAAAATAGTTCATGACGAAGCATAAGCGATTTTGATCGAAGATGAATCATTTCTTGCCGAAACGGAATTGATTCTGGGCCCGTGGAATCAGTTATCTGCTTCACAAAATTGATTTCCTAGTAAGCAGAAATCAATTACTTTTATGCTTTATGGTAAATAATTTAAATCGATTTTAATTGATCATTTCTCAATATGGACAACGATATTTACCTATTCTTCCTCATCCATTTTTAACTCTTCTAATCATCTTTTAATTATTTATTCTGATTTTTTTTAATGGAATGATTTGGTGATTTAAAGATGATTGAACTAGTGAGGTCAAAATTGCATAAAAAAAATTATCAAAATATTACTATCCTCAATTTAAAATAATTTCATCAATTAAAATCTTTTTTACTTAAATTAATCACTCATCTTATTTTAACTTAATTTCTACCATTCACATTTTATTTTAAATTAATTCAATCAATTAAAATCTTTTTATTTTGAGCAAACTAAATTTTATCATAAACAAAATTTGAATTTTAAAATTTTATGAATTAAAACTCTATCTATTACATTAATACTCAAACTTTTATTTCATTCATTTTCCCTTCCACTCTTTTTTTCCTTAATCCAATAAACCTTTCCACCTTTTCCCTTATTTCCATCCTTTTTCATTCTCTGAAACCTATCTTCAATTTGAAATTTATTTCTACATCAATATGAATCCGAAACCCTTCTTGGAGGACAGAATGTCAATTGGTTTTGAATTTGAAACAGATTCAAAGTTCATTTCCAGAAAAAAAAAAAAAAAAAAAAAAAAACACCAAAAAAACA
>Ga0214544_1003893_pt1 | contig 30420 bp, 8 predicted proteins | sample CNSS3metaG_FD_160074 | JGI IMG/M metagenome (GOLD analysis project Ga0214544, IMG submission 160074) | Root nodule microbial communities from cowpea collected in UCLA plant growth center, Los Angeles, California, USA - CNSS3 | ecosystem: Host-associated > Plants > Roots > Nodule | place: USA...
ATCAATGCTTAAGTCACATTCATGTTCAATAGAGTAAACCACATAGTCATCTGAAATAGCTGGTCTCTTTTGCCTTACAGACCTTCTTAATATTTCTTCTTGTGGTTCCTCTACCATTTCCTCATTAGTGACTTGCACATTGTCACTTGGTTCGTTATCTATATGTTCATTTTGTGGTATTGGAACATCAACTTGTTGTTTATGCATGTTGTGTGACTGTGATACAACAAGAGGGATAACAACTTGAGAAGAGACATGTGTAGAAACATTACTGTTAGTCTCTTGAATGTCTACTATATGTGATTTCTCACTCCTACTGAACTGGCCATTCTCAATGAACCTAGCATTACCAGACTCAACTATTCTTGTACTATGGTTAGGACAATAAAACCTATATCCTTTTGACTTTTCAGGATAGCCGATGAAGTAACCACTAATGGTTCTTGCATCAAGCTTCTTTTCATGTGGATTATATATCCTTACTTCTGTCGGACATCCCCAAACATGAAGATGTCTTAAACTAGGTTTCCTTCCAGTCCATAGTTCAAAAGGAGTCTTAGGAACTGCTTTACTAGGAACCCTGTTAAGAAGATAAACAACAGTCTTTAATCAATACATCCACAAAGATTAAGGAACATTGTTATGACTCAACATACTCCTAACCATATCCATGAGAGTACGATTCCGCCTTTCTACTACACCATTTTGTTGTGGTGTACCGGGCATTGTATATTGTGCACAAATACCCTGACTTTCGAGAAACTTTGCAAATGGACCTGGGCATTGTCCACTTTCAGTGGATTTTCCATAAAATTCACCACCTCTATCAAATCTCACAACCTTTACTTTTCTATCTAAGTGCCTTTCTACCTCATCAATAAACACCTTTAGGATGTCCACTGATTGAGACTTTTCATGCAAAAGATATAAATAATAATAACGTGAAAAATCATCTATAAAGGTGATAAAATACTTTTCACCACTCCAAGATGGAATGTCAAATGGACCACAAATATCTGTGTGTATTAATTCAAGAAGTTCATTACTTCTTGTGGCAGAATTCTTTGATATGTGTTTAGTTTGTTTACCTTTAATACAATCAACACATACATCCCAGTCACCAAAATCCAATTGAGGTAAGATTTCATTTTTCACCAACCTCATAATCCTTTCTTTGGATATATGACCCAATCTTTGATGCCATAAGAAAGCAGAATTTTCATTCTGTACATTGCACTGACTACTAGAAACATGTTCAACATTAAACAGGGAATTAGTAAAATTAAAATTAAGATTCAAACGATATAATCCATCACATAAAGTACCAGAACCATAATAGTACGTATGTCTATACAAATGAAAAACACCATTTTCAATCTTAAAATTAAAACCTAAACAATCCAACTTTGCAACAGAAATCAAGTTTCTAGCACAACCGGGAACACAGAGACACTTTTCAAGATCTAGACAATAACCAGTGTCTAGAATCAATCTGTAAGTCCCTATTCCTTCTATTCGTGCCTTCATTCTGTTCCCCATATATAAATACTTTTCAGTTCCTTTTATGGGCTGGATTGAAAGAAATCCATGCATAATATTAGAAACATGAGTGGTAGCTCCAGAATCTAACCACCAAGTATTATTAGGCACTTCAACAATATTTGTTTCAAAACTTACAGAAACATAAAATGTACCTTTCTTTTCAAACCAGGATTTCCTTTTCGGACAATCTTTCTTGAAGTGACCCATCTTCTTGCAAAAGAAGCATTTAAGGTCCTTCTTGATTCTACCCTCATTAACTTTCATTGGGGCTTTGTCCTTCTTGTTCTTCTTTCCTGGATTAGCTTTGCTGGAGGTAGAACCATCATGAGTCATGAGATGAATTGAATGATCCTTCAGTTTCTTAAGCCTTCCTTCCTCTTGAACTAACATGGCCTTTATTTCTTGAAAGTTCCATTTATCTTTAATAGTGTTATAATTCACTTGGAACTGGCCAAACTCAGGAGGAAGAGAGTTCATAATAAACTGTACCAGAAAGGATTCATTCACCTCCATTCCCATTGACTTCAACTTTGCAGCTATGTTTGCCATCCCTGTTACATGATCATGAATGGGCTGTGACCAATCAAACTTTTTTGTTGTCAACTCACTCATGAGAGTTCCCACAATGGACTTATCAGTAATGTCCGACTGTGAATACTCCTTGATCATCCTTATAAATTCCTTTGCATTTTCGGTCTTGGGCATAGATGGCTTCACATTCTCTGCCATGGTCATGCGCATCAAGTTCAAAGACAGTCGATTAGACCTTTGCCAAGCCTCATAAAGAGTCTTTTCATCTGCTGTACTGGTCTCATTAATGGTTGAGGGCATCTCATCCATAACTATGGTCAAATCTAAATCGAACACACCCAATTGAAACTGGATTTGTTCGTACCAATCAGCATAGTTCAAGCCATTGAACTTGATCACACCACTGCCCAAACCACACATATTCATGGAAGCTGTAGAAAAAGAAATATATGTAAACTCACACATTAATGCTTTGATAAAATTAATGGATTCAGACAAATAACTACACTAGTCATGCATTTAAGTTCACCTTTGGGTGACACTTAAACTAACAAATACCATACGAGTCATTCATTTAAGTTCACCTTTGGGTGATGCTTAAACTGACATATATCATACAATTAAGATGATAAAATAAAAAAATAAAATAAAATAAAATAAAAAATAGATGTACTTTAATAGACAATCAGTCATACTCAAGTCTACATGTATACTATCTTTAGATATGCAAACATATTTACTAAGTATATCAAATGTATGTCTCACTTTAATATCATTGTAAGCAATGGTTCACCTTTGCGTAATCCATATATGTCTTATAACAATAACTTTCAATAAACCCATGAACAATTAATATGTTCATAATTTGATATCCTTTATTTCATGAGTGATTCCATAATTCAACTTTACTTTAGAATTAATTAAAACGTAAAATTTGATCACTTTGGTGATTACAAATTTACCATACAATTAATTCCTAAATTAAATACCATGTTCATAGTCACCATTACGTAACAGTCAACACTTCTAATCATAATTCAAAACTTTAATTTGCAATTCAACTTCCAAATAAATTTATATTAAAATTGCAACTTGTCGCAACCGAAATCGCGACGGGACGACGAACCAAAAAAGAAAACGGGTTTGAAAAGAGATTTGGAGTCGCCACCATAGTTATTATGGAAAACTATGGAAAACCATAAAGATAAGACAAGTCTGCGAAAAACTAGATTTTGGATCCGGAAGTCGGTTACGCGTAGGGAAGGTGTTAGCACCCTACAACGCTCGCCCGAGGGCGGTACCTTTTATTAAATATGCAAAGTTGATGTGATTTTCAAAATGTTAATTTTCCCCAAAAATAATAAGACAAAAATGCTAACAAGAAACAACAACAAAAAATTTAATTTTGTGGGCCCGACAAGGATTGACCTTGGTCCTACGTATTCTCATTCAAAATGAGAAATCAGGGTTACGTAGTTCTTTAATATATTTAAAAAAACGATTGAGAAAATGATTTGATTTTTTGGAGGTGAACCTGACAAGGACTGGCCTTGCTCCTACGTATCTCACATGGGAGAATCAAGGGATCACGTAGTTCTTAAAAAGATACTTGTTGGAAAATGTTGATATTTTGTATTTTTTGAAATTTTTGTATTTTTTTGTGTTTTTGAGATTATTTGAAAATATGTGTCACGTGACGCGAGCGGTCGAACATACACTAAAAGAGAAAGAAAACTATTTTTGATATTTTTAGAAAATAAGTGTCACACGGTGCGAACGACCGGACAGACACAATAAAGTAAAAGAAAATATTTTTCATTTTTTAGATTTTCTATTTTTTGTAATTTTTAATAATTTTCAAATATTTGGTTTTTTAGGAAAAGAAAAAAAAATAAAAAAAAATAAAAAAACGAAAATAAATAAATAATAAAAAATAAAAATAAATGAATAAATAAATAAAAAGAAATAATTTAATTAAGGAGGATGAAAGTGAAAAACAAAATATGGGAGTACTAGAGTGATTAATGAGAGGTACATGAAGTGAATCAGGTGTATACAATAAAAATGGGAGTGCAAATAAAAAATACAATACAACACAAATGAGTGGTGGAGTTAGTGAACATAGGGGTGCAGCAGGTAGCAAACCAGTCCAAAATAAGGGTGTGATGCTAGCAAATAACATGGGTGCGCAGAGAAAAAAAAAACAACAACAAGAACAAAACAAATTAATGGGGTGCAGAGATAAAAAAAAAGGGGTGTGAAAATCAAAAGTGGGGTGCAGAAGGCGAAACTGATCTGACACATAAACTAAACCCTAAACGAGAAACCTAATTAATCTAACCTAATCTCTTCTTCATCAGCAAATCAGATCCCAAATCACCAGGCCCTCTCCTTCACCTCACGCATGAACAAATCATCACCCATCTGCTCTACACTCATTCTGGCCGGCGACGAACCCTAACGACAACGTCGACCACCGCCAGGAGCTTAGCCGGCAGCGACACGTCCTTCTCTTCCTCCCCAACGCGAGATAGCGGCGGCATCTCGCTCGTGTGACCAGAGGGGGCTACGTCAACGGTTCCAGCCGTCGCCGGCGTCCACTCCAGCGCCCACTCATCCCCAATCCTTGCTTCTCTTCTTCCGCGAGAGAGAAAGGCGTCGTGACTCCCTCAACTCGCCACCACCATGCCGACCACACCGCGACCAGGTTCGAGAACGTCACGCGACCACACTCCATCGTGCCGACTACACTCCACCGGCGAGGGTTTCTCTTCTCTTGGTTTTCTGCTTCTGAAATTTGGATTTTTGGGTTTTGAGACGCGAGGGTTTGGTGTGTTGTGAAAATGTTGGAGCGGTGGCTAACAATGGAGGATAGTTAATCTGTGTTTTATTTTGGTTTTTTATGCAGGTGAATGATTAAGACGAGAGAAAAGTTAACTAACGGTGGAAGGAAGCGTGACAGTGATGGAGGAAGCAAGGTGGGGTATGTAATACTGGGGAACTGGTGAATGGATGATAATCATGAATGCAAGTGTGAATGAGTGGTTTTTTGTTCTAGGGAGGAGAATGGAGGGAGGAGAATGGAGTATTGTGTGTTTGTTGTGGTAATCGGTAATGGAGGAAAATGTGAGTTGGAAGGGTGTGACGGCAGTGAGAGAGGTTGGTGACGGAAGAGTGTCATGTTTCATTTTCAACCGTTAAAGCAACAATAGCCCCCTTCGGGGTTTCCACTCTTTTTTTCTCTTCACCTTGTTCTCTTTTTGTCTTTTTGTGCTCTCACCGTGTGTGCTCTTCGGATGCTTGGAAGTTGTGTGTGTAGGTGGAGGAGAGTAGACTTTGGGTTGTTGTTTTTTGGTTTGTGCTGGTGAATGATGATGGTGGCTATTGTTCCTTTTGAGTAAGTGTTGGGCCTTCCAGGAAAGATAAAGGAAACGTGTTATAGGAGAGAAAGATTCCTTGTTGGCGGTTGCGTGTTGATAATTGAGGGAATCCACGAGAACGACAATTTTTTGATTAAAACAAAGGAGATGTATGAAGGTTAATGCATGAAACCGTGTGTTGATGCATGAAACCAACGTGGAGAGATGATGGTGTAAGAAAGAGTTGCAGGCAGTAGGTTGTGTTGGTGCAGGAGAAAAAAGAGCCTTTTTTGCATGGTTTAGAAAATAAGTTGAGGGAGAAAACATGTGACACGTGGCAACGTGGAAGCGTGTGATTGGGAGAATTTTAGAATGCAAAGAGAGAAAAGGTGGGTGTGAGAATGAGAAACGTAAATTAGTCTAAACAAAAGTGTAAAAACGAAATAAGATGATGTAAACATGGTAGAAACTTGTTAGGCTTTTCAACGAAATAAAAAAAAGGTAAGAAAAAGTAAATGAATGGTGCAGGTACATAAAAAAGGAATTAGGTTGTTAAGAAAATGAAAATGGATATGCATAAAAAAAAGGAAAACTTTCTTTTTTAAAACAAACGACTAAATAAGAAAAGAATAAGATAAAAAAAGCTAACATGAAAAAAGTACGGTAAAACATATTAAACCCAAAGATTATAAAATAAAATTAAGCAAAAATAAAAATAAACCAAATAAAGAGAAAGAATAAAATATAATAAGACAAAAATTCAAAATAAAATTAAAAAAAGAAGGTTAAAATAATACAAGATAATAACAATAATAATAGTAATAAAATAAAAGTAAAACGAATTTGAAACAAAAACAAAACAAAGAGAAGATGAAAATAAAGTTGAAATAAGATAAAAAAGTAAAAAAAGAAATATGTATTTATGCTCAATTAAATATTCATTTGTATTTTTTTTTAACTTTCTTCCTAATTATTATCTAAGTCAAACAACACTTTTTTTTTTACTCGGACGAAATTAGTTGTTGACGCAACTTACCAATTAATACAGTTTTCACTTCATCCAAAGCAATAACAAGTAATATTCCATAACAGTGACGCATACTTAAAATATTTGGCAATATGAGACCAATGTGTATGCTCGTAACAGTGAAAACATTTCAATTCACATTTGCATTTCAATAACCAAACATAAATTCGCGGCTTCCAATAAACCTTTAATGTCCAACAGAATTTCATGGCACCCTTAATCCTTATATGCTAATAAATAATGTATATTGCAATCCAAATGGTGCAGTGAAAATCAATTAACAAAAAAAAACCCCTAAATTCCATAATTTCAAATTAGGGTTTTATAATTTGGGAAAAACTTTTACGAATAATCATAAATTCCTAAACCTGGCTCTAATACCAATGTAAATTTTTTTATGCAGTTTCCATTTTCTAATCAATATAAGAAACTACTCTATTATAGAAGAGAAACGTTTAGGAATTATGATTCTCACAATTATATTATTAGAAGAGTTTAAGAACTTACCTGTATCCATTACAAAGTTCTCTTAATCAATGTTTTCCCGTCTCTTACTTCTCTTTAATGGCTTCTTGATGATATAAAATTACCAAGTACAAAGTCTTCTCTTCTCAAAGTCTCCTTTCTTTACGTTCTATTGAAACGTAAAAACTCTACAGCTTTTTTTTAGGAGCAACGGTCATTCCTTTCTTCTAGTATTTTAAAACTTTAATAAAATACTATAATACCCCCTATGAAGTGAGAAGTGAGGGAATTAATTTAATAAGTCTAAAATAATTCCCATAACTTTAATAATTTATATTCTAATAATCATCACATTAGAATCTTTACATTAAAGTTATTCTTTAAATTATATGAACCAAATATTAAATTAATATATAATTTAACATAATATTCATTATTTATATATATGTTTCAGTATTATTATCGCTCTAATTATTATTATTATATTATTTTCATATTTTTATTATTAATAGTATTATTTGAGTAATCATTTTGTAATACGGTGCTATTTATAGTTAAATACATGTAAACTAGTAAATTATTTAGAAATGTATTGCAATACTTCAACATGACGAATAAAAATTGTAAACAAAAATTTACTTCACTGCTTATCAATATGACACTACAACATAAATCACTTTAGACAACGGCATAAAATTATGATATAAATTATAAAAAACGTGGTTTAAAGATTAGACCACGATTTTTTAGGCGTGGTATAGGTGAGTGTAGCTATAGATAATAGACAACAGTTTTTAGTATAACAATATTTTTAAAACCGTTGCTTAAAATTCTCACAATAGACAACAATTTTACATGTTGATTTTATACCTTACCTATGTTTTTAGACCACATTTTTACTAGTTTTGCCCACATAGTTTAAAGCAACAATTATATAATCATGAACTTTCATGATATTTATACATCATTTATAAAAATGTTGTTTATTATATGTTTAGGCTACATTTATTTAGCCGTTATCTATTTTAGTGTGATCTAAACTATAAATTGTTGTAGTGTGAATTATCCTTAAACAGTTCTATCGACAACAGATTTTGATCGAAAGGCTACTTAAATAATAATTTTGATTAAAAGGCTACATCAAAAACCTTAAACAGTAAAATATTGGTGTATTTTCAGACAAATAAAATACTTTGTCATGTTAAAGAAATATATATATTCTTTTATTCCAGAATAAAAGGCATATATAGGTTTTCTCGAGCATCACATTCTTTGATACGAAAGATAATCTAACAAAAACCCTAACAAAGTGAGTTCATACTCATTAGTTTATGGCGCAGATCCTTACGTTCTTTCATTATAATAAACAAAGAAAAAAGGGTCACCGGACTTTAATTTAAAGCCACTTTTGTGAAATAAATTCAACAATAATAGAATTATATTTTCTTTTAATAACTTTATGATCTGGGCCGACAAATTAACGGAAGTTAGAAGGAGGAATTTTTTTTTTCATTTTATTATTTTTCAATTGTTTCACTCATTCTATGTTTATTAAGTTTATTTAAATATCCTACATATTTTGATTTATTATAATTTGAAGTACACATATTTTCTTTTGTGTAATTTTTTATATGTATTGCATTTAAAAAAAACTAATTATTAATTTTCTGAAATTAAATTGTCTAAATTCTTAATTTATTAGATAATTTAAAAAAGTTATTTTTGTATACTTAATTTCGTTTATTTAAATAGTTCTTCTTTAATTACACAAATCTTCATTGTACAAAATATTTTAAGATTTAAAATAAAAAAAATGACTAATAAATTAACAGAAGGATAAAAGAAACAAGCAATAAATAATTATTCATTTATCTTACTAAGATATTGAAGATAAAATTAAAAGAAATAATAATAAATTATCTATAATAATCATAATAATAATAATATAACAGACTTGTGATATACTTCCATTTTTGTGTACAAGGAAATAGAATATGTTTAGAATATTATCCACATATTATATGAATTAAAGTTCTATTTATTATTAGTGATTGTCAAAGGAAAATAGCTACTTTGTATTTATTTCATTATTGAAATAGAATAAAAGTATTTTTTTACTGTAGGTAACATCAATTAATATTTTTTTTAATTGTAAGTGATAATTGAATATTGTTACACTCTTAAATATAATGGGTTATATCTCAACACAAATTATCTTATATCAAATTAGCATTGATTGAAGTTTAAAAATATAGTAAGGAAAACACTTATTTTAGGTCTCAATTACTTTTTACTATTATTATTTATCTATTAAATTAATTATAAAATTATGTTTAAAAAAAAGTCTCATTTTTTTATATTAATATATTTTTATTAAATTAATTATAAAATTATGTTAAGAAAAGAAGTCTCAATTTTTTATTTATTATTAATATAATTCTATTAAATTTTATAAATTTGTTTTAGGCCTCGATTCGCCTTATATCAAACATATTTATTTATCATGTATTAATTAACTTTTCATTCACTAAGATCAAGTTCAGAATCTAAACAAATAGTAATAATTAATTAAGTGATAAAGATGAGACGTAATGACTTCCAAATTAGACTAAGTATCTTTGTTTAAGTTAGTAAGTAAGAGAGCTAAATGGCATATTTAGCAGGTAGCTAGTTATACAGTAATATTACACTCCTATCATAATCAAGTGTCTGTATCATGTAAGGAGTTTTTTAAATACTAGACATTTCTAAACTATAACTATAAGAAAACAAATACCTCTGGATATTACTCAAATACCTTAACTTAATACATTAACACGTGTTCTTTTTACAGGTTTTTTCGTAACTTCATTTATGGATATTACTCAAATACCCTAACTTAATTCGTTGATACGTGTCCTTTTAACATCTTTTTTCGTAAATTAACCTTTTACCATGTGATTACTCGTGATTTGCAACACAATGCTGAGTATTTTACTCATGTAACCCTCTTCTCCAGACTCAATCTGACTTTATTGATCGGGGTTAAAAGTAATTTCATATTTCCCGCCTGTTAAGTGTTGGAAGGAGGGATATTGTCCATGAGTTGATTGATGTTGCGTGCATTAATTGTTTGAGCTACGTTTGAAATCATTTTTTAAGGGTGGTGTTTAGTGGTTTCGTTTTTTATATGGTTCTTGCTTCTTCTTTTCTCCAGTTTAGGTATGGCATTTCTTTTTTTCGTTTTGTGTCTGAGTTTTTGGTTTGATCCAGTACCCCACTTGCTCTGATATCATTTTCTTTTTTTCGTTTGTGTGTCTGAGTTTTTGGTTTGATTGTATAACTCAGTTGCTCTGAGATGATTTTTCTTTTCTTCCTTTTATGTTGAACGTTTTTCTTTTGTATTTTCAACTAGTGCTATACCCGTGCGTACGCACGGGTAGTGTTTTGTGGTTTTTTTTCTTTTAATGTTGTATTTTTGATAGAATAAAATGTTAATTTTTTAAGTAGATGGGTATTTTTTTTCCATAAATATTGTTACAGAATATTATAGTTGACAAAAGTAATATATATGAACTATATACGTCAAAGTGAATTTAAGTTTCGTAGTTATGTTTTAAAATATGTAATTTAAATTTGGTTATATAGGGATTTAGATATTTTAATTCCTATATATATTTGGATTCTAAGATAGCAGACAACATTAAATGATAAATAGTATGAAAAATTGTAATTTTTTTAAATGTGTTATTTTAGATCAGTAATATTTAGACATAAAAAATAATAATTCTGTTATAAAACGAATAAGTAGTAATCTTTAATTAATAAAAATAAATAATAATAATTAGTAAAGTATAATGAAAGTAAATATTACTAATTCGTGTATTTCGACTTATCATATATTTTGCATTTTGCCTATTTTTTAAAATTATATTAAGGAACCTAATATAATTATGGATGATAAATTTTAACTTCATATCATAATTTTGCATTAATCAGTATTAAAAATAAATAAAAGTTTTTTGTTTTCGTTTTAAATAATATAATGCTAATTTAAGGAGGTGATTAATTATATCAGATGTTTCCGGAACCGTATATTTTATTCAGTTTTTTGAAGGAACAACATTAGACTTTTCGTTTGCTTTCATTCTGAGTTCAGTGACAGTTCTTGGCTTCTCTGGTTCGCTGTGTGGGTGTGGGAGAAGATGTCTTTTCCGGGTAAATACAGCTTCAAAAATTTGTTCTAAAACTCCATCTGCTTGTTGTATCCAGGTGATGTAAGTAGTATTTTACTTTTGCAGTTGATTTTGCGTTATTATAGTTATATAGCTTTTTTGTGAGCTTTTATTTTGTAATCGCTACTTGTATTTTGTTTGTATTGATGTTTGAAATATTATTGATGCATTATTTGTTAATTTGTCTTACATGCATGTCTTATATTGTCGTTTCCTCGCATATATTACGTTGCAGGGATTTGGGGATTTTGAAGATGGTTTTATGCTGGAATCACCAGTGCAGGAAAGCAAAACGACAGCGGTTAATTTTAACTTTTGGTTTCGGGTGGGTACCCGAGGTATATACTGCCGAGGTAAAAAGACACTACTTTATGCCTTGGTTATTAACCCAAGGCATATTTAAATCGTTACTGCCTCAGTTATAATTCAACCGAGGCATATTAATTATTAAAAAAAAATCATTATAAAACCCACACCTCACTCACTTTCTTTTCTCTCACACACATGGGACCCATACCCGACACATTTTTTCTGTTACGTAACACTCTCTCACCTCACTCATAAAACACACACTATTGACTTCTACACTATTTCTCTTCTCTCTTCCAGGGCCTCACTGCACCACTCTCTTTTTCTCATTCACATGACCCACCCATCACACACTCCTCTTCTCTCACAATCACACACTCTCTCACAGAACCCGCACCATACACCCCACTAACCCACACAAAACCCTCACTTCACTCACTTTAATGCACCACTCACACTCTCATCTCACTGCACCCACAACCCAACACTCACACCTCACTAAAACCCAACACACACACACACACACTCATTTCTCACAGAACCCACACCTGCATAATTCGTACAAACAGTACACAAGCAAAAAATTATTTACAAACTCAATCTCCGTCAAATTACAAATCCAATTTCTACCATATATCTTAATAATCTTAAATTCAAGATTGAAAATACAAGAGCACACAAACAATGCAGAAAATTAAATCAAGGAGAATCCAAAAACAACCCAAAACGTAAAAATAAATATACAAAGGAACGGGATTAAACAAAGGCAATGCTAGCGGTAGCGGCATCGGAACAACCTCCTCGACGGTGCGGTGCATCGGCGGTGCAGGCGGATTGAACGAAACAGCGATGCAAGCGGAACGAACGCCCCGAAACAGCGATGATGGTTGGTCGAAGAAGAAGAAGATGCGGTGGTGCCGGAAACCTCCTTGACGGTGCAGCGACGGTGCAGGCAGCACAAAGGGCTGACACGTAGTGGAAGAGTGGACCAGGTGTGCGGCGCTCAGAGAAGAAGAAGAAGTGCAGAATGTGTGGTGCTACAGTGTGAAAACATTTGGGTTTTTTTAACCCTAAGAAACGATATTGCCTCGGTTAATTCGAAACCGAGGCATATTGGCTTGCTCATATGCCTCTGTTGGCAGGAGGACCGATGCATAAGTCATCTACTGCCTCGGTTATAAAAGAACTGAGGCATAAAAGGATGTAAAAAATTTCAAATTTTGAAAAAGCGGGAATTGTCAAAATTTTTTTACGCTATATGCCTCGGTTAGAATAGTAACCGAGGCATAAAAGTTGACTTTAATTACAAAAATGCCACCGCGTGTTTATATGCAGCGGGTGTGTAAGAACCGAGACATATACTACGATGTAAAAACTCTTAAATGCACTAGTGAATGGGGAAACAAACTGACTCTTGGTTGGTTTTTCGCTCTTTCTTCTTCTTCATCTCGTCACATTTCTTTGATGGGTTTCCTTCCTCTCCAGATCTCCATCGCATGGAGGGCGAAAATGAGCTTAGAAATTTGTCTAGGTTTTTGTTTTGTGTTCCTTTTTGTATATTATAGTTTACGTTTGTCTGGAGTAAGAAATGAAGGGTTTTGAGATCTTGCAAAAGAGTTTTTCATTATCAAAATGCCTTCTACCACCATAATGACTCATGCTTATGACTTATATATTGAATTTGTTTTGTTTTTTTGGTATTTGGTTTTTGCATTGTAGTTAGTGTTAATATGACTTTTTTACCTATTGTACGAATACCTATTGACTTTCCATTCTTTGTGATGAAAAGTAGGGACAATACCATTTTGTAATTGAAGAGATCGAAGTTTCCTGTTAGGAAGAAGATCGTCACTTACAAAGTAATAAAAAGGTGTGATTTTTTTTTCTTCTTGAATGTTAGTTCCTTGATCTTGATCTTGATCTTTGTATAATTTTATTACTAGAAATCCTGAAAAATTTAGCTACAAGAAACGATTTTGAACCCAGAAAAAAGGTTGTGAAGGAAAAGTTACCCAGGAACATGTAACCTTTTATATTCACTCCTTGTCCCATGCCCCATTTTAATTGGTCCTGAATTTATTATTGTTTCACTTCCTTTGTTGGTTAAATGCTTTGTTGGTTAAATGTGTGATTTGAATCTGTTTCCAAATAAGAGGTAATATAGAAACAATTGCTTACACCCATAATGATTGAGCTTTAATTCCATTAGTGTCACTTTTCATTAGGATTTGTAGTTATAAGAATCTTAGAATTTATTTGGTTAACATAAAACAGCCCAATGGACATCGTAGTGGATCCTCTGATAATGCCTATCAAGATTTTATTGTTGCTTCTGCCAATGTGTTAGATACCAAAAAAAATGTTAGAATTTTTTAGAGTAGCGTGTGATGAAGCTGAGGAGTTTGTGGAGTCTGTGAAGCAAAGGATGAGATTTGAGTGTCTATGAAACAAAGGATAGAAGCCAAAGAAAACTTAACCTCTTTCTGTAAAAATGGATTTGAAAATTTAACTGGCATGTACACGTCTTTCGGTAGTTTTTAGTAAAAATATAGGTTTCAGTAGTTTTCTCTACAAGGCTAAAGTTTTGTCCTATCATGGTAGATTCTAACATTTTAGATGAGTGTGCTTAGTATGTAGACATCATGTCCTTAATAAAGAGACATCATGTGGGCATGTCTTAATTTATTAGGTTGTTTTTGTCCCAAAGACAATTAAGTGTGGCACTGTTCTTCCATACTTCTCCCTCTTCAATTAGAACATACAACTCCCAAAGGAAAGTAAATGGGAAAAAAGTAGCAACCTCTGAACCATAGCCTTGAATATAACAATACCAATAGGAGGATTATTTATGTGGATGAAAAATGAGGTTAATTGTAAATGCAAGAAAAAGAAAAAACTGATTTTTCAAGTAGTTGATGTAATGAAGATTGAACATTTAATGTTTCATCACTGCTTTCTTTGTTATATTGTTCAGAGGTTTCAAAATTTTAGATGCTTTAATCTTTGATAAAGATTTTTTTTTCGCATCGCCTTTAATTATTTGTCTTGTACGTGTGATGAACTGTTAGGGTGGAATTCATGACTTCCTGGGCTCACCAATTGGAGTGAAATTTGACCCAAATGAACAAGAAATGCTAGAGCATTTAAAGGCAGAAGTAGTGTTTGATGCATGCAAGCTTCATGCCGTTATTGATGAGTTCATACTGACTTTTGAAGGAGAGAATGGGATTTGCTCTACGCACCCGGAAATTCTACCGGGTGTTACATGTTTAACTTTATTTTATTTTTAATTATATTATTTTTGTATAATTAGTAGTATGGTATAGTGTTTTAGAATACCTGTTTTATATATGTTGTGTATTGCTTGCTAATGGGATATGTCATGCAGGAATTAATTAGTAGTAAAACCAAATCACTGGGTTTGAGGTATATTGATCCTATTATTTGGGTGAGACACACAACACCATTTCAATTTTGATTAGATATGTTATGGTTGATTGCATCTATCATATATCAGTATAAGTTTATACTCTGACGACTCTTGACCAAACCAAATTCTATCATGATTTTATAATTCATAACACTATTAAAGAAGGAATCAGCCAATTATTTTCTCAACAACTATCATAAGATGGACACATATAAGAAGATTGATTTTTTCCATCACATGATTGTAGTTAGGTGGGAATTTTGGCAGTAGTTACTGAATTTTGTACCTAATAAGCAAAGCTATATTGATATCACTAAGAATGAATGATTTCATGGTACTCTTATAAATTGTTTAGAAATATCAATTGTTTTTGAACATATTGTTTATTGAGATGCAGGTGGTGTGGTCCACTTGCGTTGGCAAATGATGGGACTAGAAAATTGCTACTCCGGTACTCATAATTTTCTCAGATTTTCCTGAAAATGATTTTTTTCATAGCCAATTTTCGTTTTCTAATTTCTTCATATATTTTTCATATTGTATATTGGTTAAATATTTTTACGAAACTTTTAAGAATTTTATATTCAAATAATGTTTCTATGCACCTTCCATGATCGAAGAACAGATAAATACTCTTTCAATTCACAAATATAGGATTGTTGTTCCCCAGAGGTAGTTAATCAATTAAATATGTTGTTGTGTTCTTCCTTTAAATGGATATTAATATTTTATACTAAGAATTCATGTTTCTTTGATGTAACAAAAAGTACTGCTCTTTATTTTCATGTTATTAATTAAATATCAATACATTTGTTATTAATTCAATTTTTGTACATTTTTTAGGTTAAAGATTATAAATGGTAAATGAATAAAACACTCATGATCAAAATATTTTTAAATAGTTATTTAAAATCCAAAAAATATTAATTATTTATAAATATATAATACTGTAAAAACTCTCTGCCTTATTCCCTATTTTTACTCTATAAAAATGACTTATGGAATGTAATGTTCAACTGCAAAGTAAGATATAAGTTTCACTCGGTCAAAAACATTTGTATCTTATGAATATATAAATACTTTTTCCTCATGATATTGCTTTATACATTACATTATTTTATCTTTCTTCCTATTTACAAATAAAATACATGAAATAAATAATTAAAACCTGCACCAAGATGCGTATAACTATTCCACTACAAAAAAATGCATTTTAGCAACCAACCATTTTGGTCGTTAAAAGGTATAAAATCAGTCCCTAAACCGTTAGCGACCGAAATAGCAACCGAAAATATATAGTTGCGAAAACCTTGATGATAAATCAATTAGCAACCCAATTACAAATCAGTCGCTAAATAACAACCGAAATTTCAGTCGCTAATCCGTCACTAAAAGGATTGGTCACCTTCTTCAATGAGACTAATTTAGCTACTAAATATTTGGTCGCTAATTCAGTCGCAAAAATGAAAAAAATTTAGCAACTCTCTTTTTTGGTGGCTAACATGGAAAAATTATTAAATTTAAAAAAAAAATCAGTTACTAATTCGGTCGCAGATATGATAATACAACAACCATTATTTTTTGGTCGCTAATAGATATATTATTTTATTTTAATTAAAATAATTTTCAAATTTAGAAGCATTTAGTGACTATTATATTTTTATGACTAAATTAATAACAAAAATAAAATTGTTTCCATGTGACTATTATATTATGTGACTAAATGACTACATCGAGACAATAACACAATACAGGTAACTAAAGTAACGCCATGACCATTTTAAGTTTCCTAAACTAAAAGCGTATTAGTGACACTTTGTTAAAATGCAGCAATACCTCCAAAGTTCTGATTCAATTCAAACACCACACCCATATTTATTACAAGAACCAATTCTAAAGTCTAGTCCACGAAAAGAATGAAAAAAAACCTACACGATGTAAAAGCAAACATTCTACATTCTACTAACTATAACATTTGCATAGTTGTACCGCAAAGTAATATCATAAAGCTATACAATATTCGAATCTTCAAGCATCTTGGTTAAACTAAGTATTTATGATGCAGCCAACAAACAGATTCGGGCACTAGAGTACCAAACCAAATCAGAAAAAAAAAAACAAATCCTATGGTAAATATAATAAGGCAATAACTATCAACATGAACTACTAATACTCGTTAGCAAAAGCAGTGACACAACTATTAAATATTTCTGCGCTGCATGCTGAATAGAATACCTCTTCGATTGTCTAAGCGAAGTTCCGGCAGAAACAACCGCTTTATCCTCATCTAAGAATTTGGCCAGAAGAGAATTTTCGACGATCTGCTCCAATTGTTTGAACCAAGGCCAGTGACTGGTAGAAATGCAGCCACTGTTCATTTTTTTTCACTCCAATTTGTACCTCTTTCTTAGGTTATCTACCTTGTTCTTACACTGTTCCACGCTCTTCGATTGGTTCTCGCACCGTTCGCTCACCACAAACGCAACCTCCTCCCAACTCCTTCCTCTCAGGTTTCCCCAATTCAGCTGTGTGAACTTCTCCGTGTACGCCTCGAGGAGGCACATGATGGCTGTGTCAAGAACCTCAATTCTATTTCCTCACGAATACCTCACATTCGACTTCAATATTGGGGGATTCATTAGGGTTTGTCAATACAAAATAATCAACAAATTAAAGAAGGGTTTCTATCCTTACCTCGTAAATCTCGTTGAAATGGTTGAAATCAACCACAAGGTGATTCACCTCAACCTCCACGAACGCTTGAATACAAAACCAAGCCACGAAAATCAAAATCCCAATCGGTGCTAGAGAGAAAAGGAGAAAGCCCTTGTGAGAGTGGCGCTTGTGAGTGGTGCTTGCGACAATGGTCACCCTGAATGAAGCCGAGAATGTAGTTGTGAATCCAATGTTGTGGAGCATTTCCAGGGTTTGTCGGAAGGAACATGAAACAGAGGAATGGGGGAAATGAGAGGGTTTCAAAGATGAAAGGGAGGGAAACAAGATTTAACTAATGAATTTTTCTTTTTTACGAGGCGGGAGAGGGTTTGGAAAAAAAAAGATTTAGAAATTAATTTAATAATATATAATTTTTCTTTAATTATAATTTAAATGTAATAATAAGTATAATATTTTTAAAAGAATTACATAAGGTTTTTTATATATTTATCTAATTTTAAATAATTTTATGAATTTAAAAATAAATAATTATCTTCAAAATTATTATTGAAATAATATATAAATATTTTAAATTTTTGCATTAAATTTGATCGAAGTTAAATAAGATTTAAGTAAAATTTAAATAAATATTTTTTATGCCCATTAATTATTTGTTATAAATCTAGTTTCTAATTATATTATTATATTAATAATAAAAATATTTTGGATATGCAATCCAAGTAAGGGAAACTAATATTTTAGAAAAATCATAGTTAAGTGCTTATATAGAGGACAATAATCTTCGTTCAAATTTCCTTCTCTTCAACTATGTTTGCTAGCCATGAACAACAGTCAAGTTGGTTCGGATTCGACCTAATGAGACTATTGCGATCTATGTCTAGCAGATCAAAGCATATCAAAGCATATCAAAGCAATAATAATGATAAATACATGTTTCTGAAGAAAAAAAATTGAAAGAAAAATATTATGTTTGTGAATTTCTTTAGTTATTTTTTATACATTAAGAGAGCAACATACATAAATATATTAATGTTAAAATTAATACTTGATCATAAATATTTTTAAATCATAATTATATTTGTTACCACACAATTATCTTTGTTATGACTATGTGATATTTTCACCATCAAAATGTGATAATCATGACAATAACAATAATCAACATCCTAAAACTTAAGTCCATATCGAACAATTTGGAAACTTCTCAAATTACAAAGTTTTTTTTTTTTGAATAAGACAAAGATTTTAGCATTTTATATAATTCAAAAACAAAACTTTTATTTCAAATTATATAATCATCGTGGTAGATATTTTGTTAATAATATTATCGATCATTGTTTTAGTTGTTACACAAATTAATATCATTACACATTTATTTAGTTATATTTTAGTTAGTAATGAAAACTTGAAACATATTTAGCGACTAAAACTTTTTGGTCACTAATTCGGTCACCAAAAACATTATATTTAGCGACCGAAATTGTTTGGTTGCTAATTACCTCATCATACATATTTTGTGACCACCAATTTTTCGGTTGCTAATAAAATATTTATTCGGTCGCTAATTCGGTCACTAAATACATTACATTTAGCGACCAAAGTACTTCGGTTGCTAATTAACATATTGTATATATTTAGCGACCACCAAATATTCAGTCGCTAATACAAGACCCATATTGGTCGCTAATTCAGTTGTTAAAAATATTGCTTCCAAATTGAATAAATAGCAACCGATTTAGCCACTAGATTTTTGCTACTGAAAAATCCGGTCGCTATTTTAGTTGCTAACCATATTGTTGTCACTTGAAAGGTAATTTGTGACTATTTCAGTGGCAAATTTGCAACAAATATTGTTCAGTAGCTATTTCGGTCGCAAATAGTGACCTAATTTTGTCGGTCGCTAATTTTGGTCGCTAAAAATCTTATTTCTAGTAGTGTTCCTCAAATATTCACTAGGAAAGTCATAGTAGAAACAGTTCCAAGTGAAACAAATTTACAATACAATGATAACAAAGATAATGCAATTAGTGTTGATTCAGAGTGGAACTATCGGGACATTTTTGTTAACATCTTATGAATGTAGATTTCATGATATGAGACCAAATCAAATAGGTTACAAATGATAGATAAGAAGTTAAATTGTACTAAAGCGTCTACAAAAACCAGTTATAAATACAGTTTGTTACTCAACAAGTCTTGGATATACCTAACCTCAAGTTAAATATTACAAGGCATAAATGCAGCTTATATGCATGAAGTCATAAACAATGACGGACCTATGAAGGGACAGGGGGAGCCGTGGCTCCCCAACTTTTTTTCAAATTTTTTTATTTATGTTATATGAAAATTACTTTGTTTTTTATTTTTTAAATTATGTATAAGAAATTTGATTTTTTAGAATTTTTTAAATAATAAAAATATATATTGGAAACTGATAAGAATTAAAATAGGTATCTTTTTATTTATTTTATAAAATATAATATTTAATGCTAATAAATAATAAAGTATAAAATTAAATTTAATAAAAAATAAACAAATTTATTAAGATATTTTTTATTTTCTCTCTCACTATTTTTTGAGTTTCTCACATATTGTACCCACTTTGGACTTTTACTTGTTTTGTTTTCTTTTGTTTATGAAGATAAAAAGAAAGTTGAACACAAATTCATTATTTTGTGCTCTCATTTTTGTATGCTTTCTTCAATTATTGAAGAAAAATGTAATTTTTCTTCTCAATTGATAGTGAAATATTAGTTTAATAATTAATATTATTTTTTATCTCACGAGCATTTGGTATATTCATTTTTATAAATATAGAAAAAAAATGCTATGCACTAAGTGTTTTGTAATAACTAGTTTTTAATTGTGTCTTGATTATCATATATTTTTCTTTTATTAATTATGTATCGTAATTTTTATTTAAATTATGATAAATTATCTTTTAGTATTTTTTTTAAAACATAAGTATATTGATAAAAAAATAAAAGAATAAATTAATTATTTAAAAGTGATAAAATGGAAGCTACTGTGAGGAAGAAAATAGAAAAAATCAATCTTTGACAAAAATAGGAAGTCAATTACATCTACTTGATTGATTTTTTAATTTGTCTCGTCTTGTTTTAACTCTTCTTGTTTCTACAACTATATCAGAAAGATAATTTTCTACAATCTACAATGAAAATTATCAAAATAAGATTGCAAAATAAAACGGAAGATGATTTTTTTGCTGACGATATGATTATTTACATTAAAAACAAAATATAACTAAAAATTTTAATATTGATTCAATTATTATTGAGTTCAATAATTTTACGGATCCATAATTAAATATATAAATTTTAAGTATATTTTGGCACCCCACAAATATTGAGTAAGGTCCGCCACTGGTAATAAACACCTCACAATAAGATTACATGCCCTTAGCACCAAGAAGATCAATCCACTGCAACGAATCTTCACTTCATTACATTCCACATTTTGCAATCTAAGGATCATATCTTGCACAACCTTACCATTGACATAAGTGATGCCTCTAATCTATTTAAATATAATATAACTATATTATTCAATTAGTCGATAATCAATAACAACATATGTACTGTACGTCCCTTCGGTCATTCAGCCAGAGTGGAAGAAGTAATAAATTAAAGGCCATCGGTCAAACGGTCGAACAGCGAATCGACTTGGTCGATCAGCCACGTAGCATCGTTAAAGGACCATCAGTCGAACGGATCACGAATAGATTATAAGACCATCGGTCAAACGGTTGAACATATAAGTCATGACCTAACCATGTTCATATCCATCGGTCCATCGGTACATCGGTTCATCGGACAAGTACGTGTTGCACCTAACCAGGACACAACAATCAACGAATCGACCATCGGTTTATCGATATCTTCAGACTTGTGTAGTCCTTCGCACGCGTCTGACGGTCGACCAGACCCACGCAAAGGTTGCATTTGTTACAGTATAACTAATCCAGTCAAGCGGCCATCGGTTGCGCGGTCAAAGGATCAGTCAAACGAGTTAGTTAACGTTAAACGAGTCAGTAACCTTGATTAAGGGATCATTGGACCGTGATTAAGGAACCCTAATCACAGGCCCACACAGAAAACTATAAATAGGACTCAAAGGTAGGTTGGTAAGGATCTTAATTTCGCATTTATTACAGCAGATATATCGGTCCACCGATTGGTCTTTTTCTGACTTAAGCATCGTAGTACTTTAGACAGGTACCCGATCGTCCTCCCAACCGATCGAGCTAAGGATTGGATTTCGCTGAAGTTGCTGGTGTGGAGAAGGATAACACAAGTTTGGAGAAGCTCTTTTGTAGGTGCTTGGTCCCTACACCCGAAACATTTTGGCGCCCACCGTGGGGCCGAGCAGCCTTTTTTAGGAGAGTATACCCTTATGGTGACCACAAGAAACCGGAATAGCAATATGGACGGAGGAAGAACGGCAGATGATCAAGCAGACACTTGGGAGATGATAAGGGCGATGCAGCAGAGGATGGATGAGATGCAGAGAAACTATGAAGTGCAGATGCAGATCTTGCGGGAGGAGAATGCCGCCCTGAGGAGGAAGGAAGAAGGAATCTCGTCAACGCCTACCGTACCCGACCCGCTCGGCCTAAGTCGGGTACGGCAGCATCGAGATGCCGTGCGGGTAGAGAGTCGCCTCCCACCCACGGGACAGGAGCAATCACAGCCGGCTCGGGTCGAGAAGACGCAGGCTTCGAAGGGAAATCCGTCGAACACTATGGCGGAGAGCTCGGGAGCAAATGATGGGGGCCGCCGATCTCGTCAGCCGATCTCCGTGTCGGGAGTATCCCCCTTCACACCTTTTATTTTGGAGATGCCACTGCCGGAGAAATGGAAAATCTCGACTTTCGATAAGTACGATGGCACGACCAATCCGGATAATCATATGCGGGTCTTCATGCATAAGATGATGTTCCATGCAGTCAGTGACCCCATCTGGTGCCGTGTCTTCTCAACTTCGTTGACGGGGGAGGCCTTGGAGTGGTTTTCCGAGCTGCCGGCCGGTAGCATTGACTCGTTTAGCACTCTGAAGGCAAGGTTCAGCACACAGTTTGCGCCCTTGAAGCCGGCCGTTCTGACGATCGACAACCTTGTGAATATCCGACAGGAGGACGGGGAATCGCTGAGGAGTTATCTCGATCGGTACAATCGGATGTCGGTCAAGATAAAGGACCTCAGCGATGAGATCGCACGACACCACTTTTCATATGGGCTCCAGCCGGGAGTTTTCGCGGACAAGATAAGCCGCAAGAAGCCGAAGACGATGGAGGAGATGAGAGAACGCGCAGCCAAATTTATACAGATGGAAGATATGCAAGAGTTTCGGGTGAAGAAGAGGGAGAAGGAGGATGCCGCAATGGCAAAGCCGGTCGCGCCTCGGCCAAACAAACCTTTGTCCCGCTCCAGCGAGAAAAAACCATTGAAGTTCACGACGTACACCCCCCTGGCTGTTCCTAGAGCCAGGATCCTGCAAGAAGCTTTCAGTGCCGAATCACTTCCCGCAGCCAGAAAGAAGCCTCCACCACCCGATGCTGACGGTAGTAAGCACTGCCAGTACCATAGGACGATCGGCCACACTACGGAAGAGTGCCATACCCTCCGCGACAAAATTGAAGAGCTTATTCGGCAGGGACACTTGAAAAAATACATCCGACAAGATCGTCCCCCGCAGAGCACGGTCAGGAACAGAAGCCCGGTGAGGAGAACCCCCCGGCCCGATATGAGAAGCGAAGAGAGCCCGATCGCGAGAAACGAAGAAGACGACCCTCCCGGTCACATCCGAGTCCCAGGAGGAGCCGCAGTCGGAGCAACGATAAACCCTTTAGGGGTTATATCAATACCATTTCCGGAGGGTTCGCCGGAGGAGGATCGAGCTCAGCGGCTCGAAAGAGGCATGTGCGGGCGTTGAAGACGGTTCATCTGGTCGAGAAGAAGATCTGGTCGATGCCCCCCATCACGTTTACGGATGACGACTTCAAGGCGTCCGATCTCGATCATGATGACCCGATGGTTATCTCGATAGAGGTGGCCGAGTATGGGATCGAGAAGGTGTTGGTTGACCAGGGAAGTTCCGTCAATATCTTGTACTGGAAGACCTTCAGGAGGATGAACCTCTCCGAGGACCTCATCGTCCCGTATAATGAGCAGATCGTCAGTTTTTCGGGCGAGCGGGTCGACACGAGGGGCTATGTGGACCTTTGTACGAGGATCGGTTCAAGGAAGGATGGCCGAGAGGTAAGAGTTAGATTCCTTTTGATTGAAGCTAATACCTCGTACAATGTATTGCTAGGAAGACCTTGTCTGAACGCCTTCGGGGCGATAGTATCTACCCTGCACCTGGCCATGAAGTTCCCGTCGGACAAGGGGATAATCTGCACGGTGCATGCAGATCAACAAGTCGCCAGGCAATGCTATGCCGCAGGATTGAGGATCAATCCTTATAGCCGCCCACGAAAACAGCACCGTTCGGAAGTAGCAATGACAGACCTGGACCCCCGAACAAACACAGAGGATCGGCTGCAGCCAGAAGGAGAAACTAAGGAGATCCTGATCGGGAGCCAACCTGGACAGATCACCAAAATTGGGGGAGCCCTGACCGCTGAAGAAGAGGGGCTCCTTAGGGCGGTGATCTTTGAGAACAAAGATCTCTTTGCATGGTCGAGCGCAGATATGCCCGACGTCCATCCAGATGTGATGTCCCATAAGTTGGCCGTCTTCCGTGAAGTTCGGCCGATCGCTCAGAAGAAGAGAAAAATGGGAGAGGAGCGGAGGAGAGCGGTCGAGGAGGAAGTCAGTAAGCTTGAAGGAGCTGGTTTCATCAAGGAGATCAAATACACTACGTGGCTAGCAAACGTGGTCATGGTGAAGAAGACGAGCGGAAAGTGGAGGATGTGCACGGATTTTACCGATCTCAACAAGGCTTGCCCGAAGGACGCATACCCATTGCCCAGCATCGATCGGCTGGTAGATGGAGCCTCAAGGCACAACCTCCTGAGCTTCCTGGATGCCTACTCCGGATACAACCAAATCCCCATGTATGGCCCGGACAGATCTAAAACGGCGTTCATCACCGACCGAGCGAACTTCTACTATGAGGTCATGCCGTTCGACCTAAAAAACGCAGGGGCAATGTATCAGAGGCTGATGGACCGGGTCTTCCGGGAGCAGATCGGTCGGTCTATGGAGGTGTACGTCGATGACATGGTCGTAAAGTCACAAACAACCGACGACCATGCGCGCGATCTCAGGGAGGTCTTCCACCAGGTGCGCAAATACAATATGCGTCTTAACCCCGAGAAGTGCGTCTTCGGGGTGCCGGCAGGGAAATTCCTGGGCTTCATGCTGACGGCCCGAGGCATAGAGGCGAACCCGGACAAGTGTGCCGCTATTGTCGAGATGAGAAGTCCAAAAAACCTGAAAGAGGTCCAGCGGTTGATGGGGCGGCTAACCTCTCTGGCACGTTTCTTACCCAGGCTGACGGAGAAGGTTAGACCGATACTGAAGATCATGAAGAAGCAAACTACAGAAAAATGGGATGATCAGTGTGAGGCGACGTTTCAGAAGATAAAGGAGATGATCAGCAGCCCCCCCATAATGTGCCGACCGGTAGAAGGAGTGCCTCTGCAGTTGTACCTGTCGGTATCGGACGACACGATCAGCGTGGCTTTAGTACAGGAAACCTCAGAGCAGCGACCCGTTTACTTCATCAGTCGAGTGTTGCAGAGCGCAGAAACGAGGTATCAGCTGATAGAGAAGATAGCCTTGGCGCTATTGACGGTCGCACGCCGATTGCGCCAATACTTCCAGAGTCATCAGGTGATCGTCCGCACTGACCACCCCATTGCTAGGATACTACAGAAGCCCGAGTGGAAGAAGTAATAAATTAAAGGCCATCGGTCAAACGGTCGAACAGCGAATCGACTTGGTCGATCAGCCACGTAGCATCGTTAAAGGACCATCGGTCGAACGAATCACGAATAGATTATAAGACCATCGGTCAAATGGTTGAACATATAAGTCACGACCTAACCATGTTCATATCCATCGGTCCATCGGTACATCGGTTCATCGGACAAGTACGTGTTGCACCTAACCAGGACACAACAATCAACGAATCGACCATCGGTTTATCGATATCTTCAGACTTGTGTAGTCCTTCGCACGCGTCTGACGGTCGACCAGACCCACGCAAAGGTTGCATTTGTTACAGTATAACTAATCCAGTCAAGTGGCCATCGGTTGCGCGGTCAAAGGATCAGTCAAACGAGTTAGTTAACGCTAAACGAGTCAGTAACCTTGATTAAGGGATCATTGGGCCGTGATTAAGGAACCCTAATCACAGGCCCACACAGAAAACTATAAATAGGACTCAAAGGTAGGTTGGTAAGGATCTTAATTTCGCATTTATTACAGCAGATATATCGGTCCACCGATCGGTCTTTTTCTGACTTAAGCATCGGAGTACTTTAGACAGGTACTCGATCGTCCTCCCAACCGATCGAGCTAAGGATTGGATTTCGCTGAAGTTGCTGGTGTGGAGAAGGATAACACAAGTTTGGAGAAGCTCTTTTGTAGGTGCTTGGTCCCTACACCCGAAACAACATCAATTTAAAAAGTTCCTCAAATGCAATGGTTTACTTGTGGTCATGAAATCCAACAACACAACTTACTATTATCCCTTCGAGCTTATAGTTTGATTCTTCTCAATCACAAATTCAATACATCAAATTACTTTCTAATAGATAAGTAAAATAATATAGAAAGTAATAAAATAAAACATTATATATTTTTATTATTATATAACTATAAGTAAAATATAACATACACTAATATAACATAAACTAATATCATACATTGTTAATAAATATATTTTTCTGTCTGCACCGTTTTTACGAAAATTAATATATCCTTACGTTTTGCAGTGATATTTTATTTGCACAGTAGTAACATTATTATTATTATTAGTAGTAATGTTAGTACTATTATCTTTGATTTTATATATCAATATATTTTAATATATTTGTATGTGTTTGTCGATATCTACATCTGTTTTTATTTATAAATTTTAATATTAATTTCATGTTATTTTTATTTTCTACGGAACCATATTTCGATTATGTGCATATTTTCTACATGATGATCATATTATTATTTAAATTAATATGAGCAGCAGTAGTAGTAACATTATTATTATTATTTAGATTATTCTTATTATTAGTAGTAGTAATGTTAGTACTATTATCTTTGATTTTATATATCAATATATTTAATATTTATATGTGTTTGTCGATATCTACATGTGTTTCTATTTATAAATTTTAACATTAATTTCATGTTATTTTTATTTTCTACAGGACCATATCCGTGCGTACACATTTTATTTTAATATAACATACAAGCATCTATCCATTTACATGTGTTTCTATTTAAAAATATTAAGATCAATTTCATGTTGTATTTATTTTGTACGAGACCATATTATATACTATGCCTGCATTTTACCTTAAGAACAACATGTGTATATGAATTTCATTTTAATATAATATACATGTATTTATTTTTATATGTGTTTTTATTTAAAAATTTTAACATCAATTTCATATTGTATTTATTTTGTACGGGACATTATTGCACAATATACCTATATTTTATTTTAACCACGACCATGCATATACATTTTATTTTAATACAGTATATAACTCAAAAGTATTATTTAAATTTTAATCATGTAACTTTATTAAGCATTACTAATTAATTATCAATTTTATGATTTAAAATAAATAAAATCATATTTAATTATTATTTTTTAATTTTATTATTATTAATATAATCTATTATTATTAATACAACAATAATTATATAATAGTAAAATATAATTATATAAATAAATAATTCATTCAAATATAATAATTATTATATTAATTTTTTTATCTAAATAAAAAAAAAAAAAACGACCCGTGCGTAGGCACGGGTCTCATGATAGTTAGATTTGGAAATATTTCTCAAAGTGATTTTAATTCTCAAAGTGATTTTAAGTGAAAATTAACTTCTATATGTTGACCAATTAAATCTTTTGGCTTTTAGAGCACAAAGAACGAGGTTAACACTAATGGGGGAATGTTTTAAAATCTTTTTGACAATTTTTTTTCTGTTTTGTTTTAATTCATTATACCTTTCTTACACTTTTCTTTCTTTCCCTTTTAGCAGGTGGCTCACTATGTTTAAAAAACTTTACTAATACTATATTAGAAAATAGATTTAAATTTAATTTAATCACATAAATTTAATACTATATTATTTTCCAATGCTCCAGAGAGCCGTCATCTACTTAATCACGTAACTCGTCCATGACATGCTTCTTTCGTTTATTGCGGCACTTATAGTGATATTATTATATATTATTATTATTATTATTATTATTATTATTATTATTATATGCTAATATATTGTGTACACTCTAGTCTAGATTTATACTAACTTTTCGTGAATGACTAGATATTAATATTACCCGATATATATTTTTAAAAAATTTACTAGATATTACAGCCGAAAAAAGTTGTTTTAAGTATTATTCATTTAAAGGGGTAGTTCTGAGAGAGGATGATATACGAACCCTATATTTTCTGTTCAACATTTATTTAATATTAATAAAATAATATTTTTATTTTAAAATATAAAATAATTTAAGATAAATTAATTAAAAAGTAAAAGTATATATAGATATGGTTATCTCCGATTTATTTAGGTTATAATAACGTGAAGAACGTATAACGACAAAGATCAACATTAATTGAAATTCATAGTAATTGAATCACTTACTGATAAATTATTTTTAGTTTTAAATAGTTTCTTTGAAGTAATTAAAATATCTTATATTTATTTTTTTTATAAAACAATTTAATTTTTATTTTAAACCAAATTCAATTTCACTTTTGAACCTGAGTTGTGTTTAGTTCAATCTTCGATTCAGGACGATTTATTTGGACTTTAGTCTGGACCAAGTCAGTTCAACCTTCGACCTAAAACATTTTGGCTTAACCTCGGCCCAAACTGGTTTGGCTTGAATTTCGACCCAGGATGGTTTGACTCGATATTCTTCCGGAGCCGACTCAACTTGACATTTGATCGATGTCGGCTAAGTTTGACCTTCAGCTAGAGTCGACTCGGCTTGACCTTCGATTCGGGTTCATTATGCTTAACCATTGGTTTAGGGCCTAGTCAACTCGACCTTTGGCTTTGATCGAAGGTCAAGTTTGGCTGAGCTCATAGTTGAGTCGAGTCAGGTCGGGCTTAATGTTAATGATTTGGCCTGAGTTGAAAATCGATACGAGTCGACTCTTTGGACTTGTGAACATTTTTCATCTTGACTAATGAGGAATTCACAGCTTGTGAAATTTCAATTTCATTCTTTTTTTAGCAAATTTCAAATTCCATCACTTTAGGTATTTGAAATACATTCTCAAAGATCTTCAATTGCAATTTCCTTATCCAAACAAGCAATTTTACTTCAAAGAATTTCAAGTTCTCTGAATAAATGAACTATTCTCTTAAATTATCTCTTCCAAACATAACATAAGTGTTCATTCTCTTTTTGTGTAAATTAGTTGTCATGGAAGGAAAGTGAAAAAATAAAAAGGAAAAACAAAGGAATAAAAAATTAAACAACATGTGTGATAAGAAAAGATAAAAAATCATAGAGATAGAAGTGAATTGTGAATGGTATAAAAATTATAGGCTTAAAGTTTGAAGGTAAATGGAGAACTCAATAAATTTAATTTTTTAAATTGAATTTCTGTTATTAAATTTTTGTTAGGTGAATGATATGACTCTTTAATGACTAAGGTGTTTATTATTTTGTCATGTCATATTACTCATTTATTGTTGCGTATCATTTATTAATTTATAATTTTATAATATTATATTTTTATAATTTTAAAATTCTTAAATTTATCACAAACTCAATTAAAAGTTCCAAACTTTAAATGAAATCTTGTAGATGTGGTAATCTCAAGGAAAGCTTCAGAAGAAGAACGTTAGAATTGATTATAAGGTGATGAACATTTTAACATTTAGGAAATATGGTAAATAACTTGGATAGACCCTGATATAAAGATAAAAGTGGTGATAATGTGGAATAAGAATAGCCAGAGAAAGAAATAAGGCAGAACATAAAAAAAAAAAAAATATTATGGAGGAGACTACTTTTCTTAAGATGAAGAAAATTTAGAAAACGTTCTCATAGTCGCAATAAAATAATAACAGATGTGACAAATATCAAATTTCGGTATTGTTAGGCGCATTGTTTAAAATGATGATGTTGTTTTGCTCACTCAGTTGGAAGCATTTTAATCAAACAAATAAATTAATATGTATAATTTAAATGTTCAATAAAAAAAATTTCTTTCATGAACAATGTTAGTCGTAATTAATATGTTAGCTTTTGTTGAAATAAATTTTATGTAATATTCGAAATTAATTTATGTATAAAGTTGAAATAATTTTTCAAAAAGGAATTTATAAATTTTTTATAAGGTAATCCATATATAACTTAAAAACTTTAATTTATAAAAAAATTTATCTGTGTTCTCTCTTAGAAAAGTTTGATAAGTCAAACTCAGTGTAACATTCTCCTTGTCCATATATAAATATTTTGTAAGACATTATTCTTGTCTATTTAACCACGCTTCTCCGTTTCTGGTTATAAAATTTCCCCACGTTTTCGCTCACAGCAAAGAAAAGAAAAAGGAAGAGTTTCAAGTTTCTCCATTGTCTTGCACGGGCTTTTTTTTTTAAAAAAAAAAAAAAAAGAAAAGTTTTGAATCCG
>Ga0214544_1003895_pt1 | contig 30412 bp, 19 predicted proteins | sample CNSS3metaG_FD_160074 | JGI IMG/M metagenome (GOLD analysis project Ga0214544, IMG submission 160074) | Root nodule microbial communities from cowpea collected in UCLA plant growth center, Los Angeles, California, USA - CNSS3 | ecosystem: Host-associated > Plants > Roots > Nodule | place: USA...
CGACTACACTAGGAAGTATTTGTATTTTGGTGTATCTTAAAGCTTTACATAGAGTCTCTTATATAGTAAAATAGAGAACCACAACTCACTATTCTAAGCGATGTGGGACTAAATCAAGCACCATAATCCTAACATTACCATCATCATCCAACATAAAAATCAAAAGAAGTCGTCTAAGTGATATCTTACCATGTGAACATTCTTTTCGCTTCTTATACAAAGAAATTAAGAAGAATATCAAAAGAATTTGATTATCAAAATTATCAGCAAGAGGTTTTGCGTTCTTTTTCTTCTTCTTCATCGCCCTTCCTTTGCCTCCCATCTTTTGTCGTCCGACCACCACACTTTTTCCCTCCTCTCCTCTTCCTTCAAAGAATTAGGGTTATGATACAAATATAAAATATTTTTACCATTGTGTAAAATTATTTATAACTTACACATGATATACTATTTTTATAACAATATAAAATTAAAAGGAAATATTTTTATTTTCTAAGGAAATTGGAAGCCAAAACCATTATATTTTCCCTTTTCTTAAAAATAAGATGTTATTTTTTGTATACTTAAATTAAAAAAAATGAGAATCTCAAAATATTATTTGGTTTGCATGTTCATTTATCTAAGAATTGAAACCTTTGATTTTGTGTACCATAATCATTATATGATTAATTAATTCTCATATCTCATTACTCATGTCAATACCATTTTTGTCATTTTTTGGATATGATATTTCTTTGGTCAAATGCAAGAGTAATTATTAAAGAGTAAACATACATGGTTCCTATACTTATTATTTCTTTTAAAAGGGCTTGATCATTGCTCTCTTTACCAACACAATATGGGTAGATTGAGGTGAGTTTAGTCTACATTTTCATTTTGTTAGTAAATTATGTTATTTGTAACCTTTTCACTTGATAGAATTATTTTCATTGATAGAAAATTGCAAAAGACAGAAGGACAAAGAAGAAGTCCACGATTATCTACATTGGTAATCGAGGCTCATGACTGTTTAGATAATGAGCAAGGACCTGCATTTCGAACAAGGGGCAAGAAGAACACAAAATTGAGGCCACCCCGACAACTCAAACCATCCAAAAGCCAAGTATTATTTTTTGTTTATGTTACCTTTTTCACACCTTGTTTAATCCTTATATTGGTTCACATTCACGAGTCATTGTGCAGGATGTGAAACATTCTAGCCATAATGATATTCAAAAGAAAAGTTGTAATGGTGAGTAAAATTGATTTTTGTTGTTATGACTGCTCATAATGCATTCAATTTACTAAATGATTGATAATGAATCAGATAAGTCATCAAACTTGTCATCTTCAAGCCTTTTGCCAGAGAAACGAATACTTCAACTTGTACTTGACACTTTACAAAGGTGTAGAATATTTTTATCATTGTTGTGTATCATTTTTAAACTATGATTACCTTTTGTGGTTTAAATAAAATGTGTTATACCATACAGGAAAGACACCTATGAAATATTTGTTGAACCAGTTGATCCAAATGAGGTGTGCGAAATTAGTTGCAATATTTTATGGATATTATTATATGGCTTTCCCTTTTAATTCACTCTTCTATGAAACTAGGTTGAAGACTATTATGCAATCATTGAAGAACCTATGGATTTTGGCACTATTAGGGCTAAACTACATGAGAAGATGTATAAAACTTTAGGAGAATTTGAGGTTAACAACCTTTTATTATGTATATGCTCCTATGTCTTCCCATATTTGTATATATAAATTATTATTATCATTATTATTATTATATTGTATATATAAATTATTATACTACCTTGATTCGTCATTTAATACATGATATTTGACTTGTTATGCAGCATGATGTTTTTCTAATATTTGACAATGCAATGCGTTTTAATTCTCTTGGTACCATATATTTTAGGCAGGTATGGAATATAAAGTTATTTAACATTTTGTTCCAATTTGTTGTAAAAATCTAACTTACCTTAATGAAATAATTTATTAACCTTTCATTTTGCAGGCTCGTCTTATAAATGAGCTAGCTAAGAAAGTTTTTGATGTATTAAAGAAGAGTCCTGAGAAGTTTGAAATGGAATATTCTGAAACAAGGCAAAAAATAAGACGAACTAATCAAGAAGATTCTAGGAATTCAAGAGACTTGAAACCCAATGAAATAACCTCAAAAACTACGCCGTGTTCATCTCGTACATTAAATAAAAGAAGTTTTAAGACAACTTATCTTGATGCTAAAGATGTTGAGATTTCTATAGGTAAGAAGTTTGGAAATCAAATTTTCTTAAGTTTTATTTTATGTTGAGACCTGAAACTTAATTTTCTTGAACTAAATTTTATCTATTAGGTACTAAAAAGAGTAACAAAAGCAAGTCTTTTGAGATTGATAAACGTGACATGTATGAACCCTTGTACTTTGTTAAGGATAAGTCTCTACTTCCAACGATAAATGGTGAACTAAAACTTCTTTGACATGTGAGTATTATTTTTCTTCTTGCCTAATATATAACTATATTTTGACAAAATGCATTATTAAACATTCTATTTTTCTCATGGTTTAAATAGGTTGGTCAACAAGGTATTGGCTATAAAGATAGCTTGATGTTGTTTGCTAAAGATTTAGGACCCGTTGCCCAAAATATAACCAAAAGGAAATTTCTTGGATGTGAAATTTTCACAACATCTACTTCTGCTCCATGCAAAATAGAAAGGCATACTTTCAACACAGTCACTAATCATTTGGATAATGTTCCTTGTTATCCTAACACAATAAGTCCCAAAGATAATGTTGAAAAAGAGAAAGGTTGCAATCCTTCAAATGGCAACACTTGGGGATGTTACAAGTGGCCTATAGGGTGTGATAAAGAGTTCTTAAGCAAGAGATTTTGTTTTAAGCCATGTTATTCATGAGCTTGCTTGCACTAAAAGAAATTGAGAGGCTGTTATTGGACATATCAAAATGAGCTAATCAAGAAAACCTATTAGAATCATCAATCTAGTAATGTGCTAGAATCAAGGTTGGAAAAAAAATTGAGTTTCAAACACAACCTTGCACCATACAATGTAATAACACTATTTTTCTTGTTTAGGATGAAAGCTAGATGCAAAATATTTTCATTGTTTCACTCAAAATGTTGATTTGAAGCAATGTGTCCAATAAAAGGATCATTTCTCAAAATTTTAAAATTAGACCCAATTGTATTGATTGTTTCCAGTTTTATTTTCAATCTTCTATATTTAATGATACGATCAAATCTCTCATACTAACACATGTTTTTACAACAAGACTTTAGTCAAAAGATGTAGCATTTTTTTTACTCAAGTGAGTTATAAAAGAGTTTTGGTATACAATTTTCAATTATGTAAGATGTTGCCCATAACCATATATATAGGACTTTTGTGGCCTTAGACAAGGTTTTCAAATTGGCTCAATATATATAGTAAAAGTTGAGGTTGAAAATGAGACATAATATTCTCTTTTAGTCAATAGTATTTATTTTTAATATATATATATATATATATATATATATATAAAAGAATTAAAAAAATCAAAGTCTGATAATTGTTTTAGTTATCTAACTTTTTACACAACTCTTGTGTTGCCTCCATAATAAAATAAAATGTACAACAATGTTAAGTTAGAATGAAATGATTGTTATGAATATAATAAAATAAAATGTACAATAATGTTAAGTTGGAATCAAATGGTTGATTACTCTATATTGTACTCACACTTATATATTTATTGTATTTTCTAGATGTTATTATCTTTATTATTCTTGATTTTTAGTATTGTATTTTTCATAGAGTATGGGTCTTGTACTTAATACTTATCAATACAACCATAAGCAACCTAATAAATATGGTGTGTAAAAAGAAGTAAACTTTACATAAAGTTTGTCACAATAACCAAATAGATTTAAGATCTAATACTATAATCGGTAAACATTCGCTCCCCAAGGTACACATAAGTCGGAGAATAGGACCCCAACTCTCAAAATACATGAAGTATAATAGCATGTGTACCATGTGAAGAGAACATAACCTAAGCTACCCAAACTCACACTTGCAAACACAAGGACGAGAGAACGAACCTCTCGTGAGAAATACAATGCACCCACATTCGCGTCATAGTGGCAAGGAAAGGGAAGAGAACACGAAGGAAGAGAATGGAGCGGTGTTCGCGTTCGTAGTGGCAATGGAGAAAGGGATAGGAACGGTAGTGACATTCACGTTTCCCAGTTGTGGAGGAAAAAAAGGAGTTCACAACAACATAATGAAACAAATGCCTTTAAAGGGGATGTAAAATATCGAAAAAATTAACCCTAACAAATGAATAGGCTTCGATTCTAAAATAAACAAAGTAATATGACTTCTAATATTTTAAAATTGAAGCCTAAAGTCATCCTAACATTTAAAAAATGCGTTTGCATCATTAAATACTTCGTTTTTCTTAAAAGCGAAGCATATACAACAATTTTGAAAACAATTTCTAGAGTTGTGTTACTCACACTTTAATTTATAAATTGTTAATTTTATTATGAAATAATTTAAAGATTAAGTTTGAAATTGAGCATTTCAAATTGTGTGTTCAAATTTCTTAACATAAAATGAATAAAGGATTATCGATATTTGTGGTAGCAAAGAGATTATGACATTCATAATACACATTCATTTTCATTTGGTTGAGATGGTCCTACTAAGATTGAATAAGGACCAATGCACTTATTTTATTGATTATCATCTAAAAAAATGAAAAGTTAAATTTTTTTCATCTTTTATTTTATTTACTCAAATTTAAAATCTTCTCTATTATAATAAAAAGGAAAAGGTTAAAATAAAAAAGATAATAAAAAAGAAACAAACAATTCCCTCACATGGGTTGGATCCATGAGCATCACACACATGAAATAATATACTTTACATTTCTTTTTTTTCTTTGTTTTTATAAACTCCATCCTATTTTTGGAACTATTATATGAATAAAAATTAATAAAAATTAATGTACATTTATTAATCGCTAAATTGGTGACTATTTATGACTATTATGATTCTATGACTAATTCAATTATAACTTGCGACTAAATTATTTTGGTAGCTAATATGAGTGGCTAAATAATATTTTTCTACTAGAGGATGTGCATGACTTCTTTTAGAAATTGATTATATTAAGTTTTCAAAATTATTTTTGTGAAAATAAACATTCTTCTATATCTTTTTAAAAGTTGTAACCTGTGAAAACTTTAATAACTATAATTGTACACCCCTTATAAATAAACACATAAATTTTGAATCTTTGTACATTGAAAACGATTAAGGGAAGTATTTGCTTATATTATCTTTGCAATGATATATTATTAATTAATTATGGTGGTGAATATATCATAGATGTATGATGAATGATGAATAGAAGGCGAGTGGAATGTGAGAGAGAAAACAGTTAAGGGTGGACGTGAATTGCTCCGAATCCTACGTTTAAGGTGGCGGAGAGGAAACAGACACTTGTGTGTTTAAGGATGGTGAGATTTAAAGTGGGAAAGGAATGGTATTACGAGTTGAAAGGTGGGAGAGAAAGTGTTGGCTGTGTTTGTGATTGTGATTGTGACTGTGATCGTGATCGTGTGATCATCGTGGTGTTGCGGCAGTGCTGGCTGTGGTGGCGCGCGGCGGCGGCAAGGCAAGGCAAGGCAATGGCGTACAGAAGAAGACACGGAATATCCAGAGCTTCCACCTTCAAAGAAGAGATTCGACATCATGCAGATGATGAAATGGGTTCACCCACATCTTCCTCACCCTCCCTCGCTGCTCAGGCCATCAAAGCCTCTGCTGCTCGTCGTGATCCCTCTCTTCACCTCGCTTTCCCCAAATCTGAACTTGACCATCACAGATCCAAGGTTAATTAACTCTCACCACGAAAACGCCATTTCCATGAATCATATTTTCACCATGAACTTCATAATAATCAAATACTTTCGCTTCCATGCATGCACATGCAGAGCTGTGATAACAATTACGTGGTGGCGGATGTTTCGAAATCCGGCGTGTGGGGTGTCCTCGCTCAGAAAGCAAAGGAAATTCTGGAGGAGGATAAGCCATCCCCAAACCCACACCACAACGCCACCGCCTCCGAAAAACTCAAAACACACTCTTTCAATACACTTTCTTCTCCTCTCGTACGTAATCTACTTCATTGATTCTTGTTAATTAAATGATCACACTTACTTTTCAAATCTCTTTCTCATTGTTACGATGCTTCATCTCAGGAGGGTGTGGAGAGCAAAGCATCATCAGGTCGAGGATCTCCAACGAAGCCAAAGGGACTTTCTCCGTCCAACTCAAAGTCACAACTAGCTCCTCCGATGTGGAATCCATGGCAGCAAAATCCTCAGACAGGAGACCCTCAAGCCATCCACGCAACACAACTCAAGGCATCTCGCGACGTAAGGTGGCACTAGCAACTATGTAGTTAATTGTCTGTCATACTGCTTCGTGCAGTCAAACATGAATGTTATTTTTTATTTTATTTTTGGGTTGGATATACTTCATGTTCGATGGCTTTTGTTTCTTTAATGACATGAGACGCAAGATTTGGTCTTTGCTTTTTGATGGGTCGCAGGTTGCAATGGCAACAGCTGCAAAAGCAAAACTGCTTCTGCGGGAGCTAAAGACAGTGAAAGCAGATTTGGCTTTTTCTAAAGCACGCTGTGCTCAACTGGAAGAAGAAAACAAAATACTCCGCGACCGCGAGGGTAGCGAGAAGGGACAAACCGTTACCCGTGCAGACGATGATTTGGTGAGTCAGTACATTCAAAGTTGATCACAAGTTTTTGCCGAAGTTTTGTATAGTACTATGTATTAATTTAAGAATGTTGTGACGGAGAAGATCCGGCTTCAACTAGAGACACTTCTTGCGGAGAAGGGTCGATTAGCGAGTGAGAATGAGGTGTATGCTCGGGAGAATCGTTTTCTACGGGAGATTGTGGAGTACCATCAGTTGAGTATGCAGGACGTGGTGTATTTTGATGAAGGCATGGAAGAAGTTGCAGAACTTTATCCCATAGACACCACTTGCTTTTCTGCACCTCCCAGGGTAGAGTTGCTCAAGTCACCGCGCTCACCCTTAAATCCAGGTCCCCAGACAAAATCAATATTTTCTGTCTCACCACAACAGCAGCGTCAACGACAAGAAGAAGAAGATAAGAACATTAATACATCAGAACTAGATGAGCATGCAATTGCAAACTGATTCATCATCCTTATATATACTTTTTACATGTAGTTTGGTTTAGCCTTAGATGGGTTCCTTACTTGTGGAAAACACATAATTGTTCACTTGTTACAATCTTGGGAAGATTAAACTAGCTAGGAATGGCGGGGTTTAGTGTTGTGTTCCCCCTAACCAAAAACACTTTCTGTTAATTCATTATGTATCTATCAATCTCTCTCTCTCTCTATATATATACACATCGTTTGGCAATTTCTTAGAAGAAATTTCATTACTACTAGGGAGTACAAGACACAGAAAGTATTGTTAATCTACTGTTTTTCTATTAGAACCAATAATTAATGGATTCAGACGATTGCTTGTATGAGAAGTCTTCATAGTTTGATATATATGTGTATGAAACTTCTATCAATTCTGCAGTAAAAAAACTTTGTTTGTTTGTTTGTTTGTTGTCTTGTTGAAGCTAAACAAATTGAAGGAATAAGAAAGAAGTTTAATGCAGGAGCATGTGAATGTGGCTATGACGTCACTGATCATGAAAAGGAGTTTCTACTTGAATTTGTGCTTACTCTCTTGGATTATGCAATCATACAACTAAAAAAATCCCAAATTATTTTACTTTCTTGCCAGTGATTTAAATTGGTTAACTAAATAATTGTGAGGAGCGGACATGTATCAGAATATTAAATTACTTGAAAACAATATAAATTATTAAGTGACATGCACTTTTTTTTTCTATCTTTAATTTATGCAATTTGGTTTGAAAAGCATGAAAGACGAGACAACATATATATAACTTTGTTATTATCCAACTACTAGTTAACTGCTTTATTCAAATCCTTGGTTCACCATCAAAAACTTTGAGTTGCCGACGAAAAAAATAATGACTTGTCACAGATTCTTTCTCTCTATTATTCAGTTTCACACCAATTACCAGCAAGTGTCAATTCACGCTTTCACATTTTTCATTAGAAAGCGCCATCGCTGCTAAATGTTACTCAGGTCAGGTGAAAACGCTATCTTTGTCCACACTTCAATCAACATATATATACCACTTAATCTTCGTACAATTATATTACTCTCGTGAAACAATTTACAGTACAATAAATTTCTTTTCTTTTTCTCGTAATCCATGCACATATTTTTTTATACTTATAATTTTTTATTTTATAAATTGATATCTAAATAAATACTAACATTTTTTTATCACTAATTATTCAAGTGTTGTTAAAATTCTTCTAAAACTAATTATTCTGTTAGAAATCAATTATCATAAATAATGTTATTTCTTTTTTATTTATATACGTATCGGAGCATGAGTAATGTAAAAGTAACCCAACATATAAAGTGTAGGGGCCATTTAATGAGAGGGATGTTGGTTGGATGGTTGAGTTTTGAGAAAGAGATGTAAAGAGAAAAAGACAGAACCAAAAAATGAATTTGGTTTGACATATATAGTTTATCACTTACATATACATCGGTGTGTATAAAGAACATGTATTCTTAAAAATAGAAGTTGTTTTTGGTCCGAAGACAATAGAAGAGAGGGTGAGGGCATGTGCAGTTTGGCACATACATACATATCATAATATGATAGTTTGTCATATGCTTTGATGCCAATGTGGACCAAACTTCCTTTGCCATCGTATTTCCTTTAACAATTATAACACTTGCCACCACCTCCTTTACTTTATCTTTATCGTAATATGTTATTAATAAAATTATTTTAAAAAGTGAATTTAAGTTTGACTTAACTTTATAACATCAATTTAAATAAAGTTTGTATTTATTTATAAATTCGTTTTAATTTAGTTAATATGAGATTCCAACATAATCTTTCGTACTTAGACATATACATTTCAAACGTGAAATTAAACATTTCAAAAATTGATATCCATTTTAGATTATTTATTAAATTGAAATAAATTCATGCATTGATTTATGTGATCTATATGGGTTGTTAAATGCCTACTATTTTTGAAAAAAACAATCTTTTATTACACGAAAGGATATATTTTTATAACAATTTATGAACATCTCATTTCATGCGGTTTTTCTTAATGTATGGATATTATAACCGGGAAAATATTTCGTAATATCGGAAATACTATGTAGGAAAATCCCAATTGACGGGAAATGTTTTTTGTGTTTTGGTAAGAAAACTAAAACATAATTCTGTAATCATATTTGAGATAACAATTAATTAAATATTAATGACGAAGTGAGTTCATCCTCGTATAATTGTAAAAATGCATTAAAATATACTACTATAAATGAGTGGCAATATAAATATTAAGTGTGAGAATGTGTTCCTAACAAGTTCAAACAACCAGAAGTAAACTACTATTCAACTGTAAAAATTGTTTTGATCTTTATAGAAAAGACATTTTGGAAGGCTTGGAGTGTGTTTTGATAACATCATTAAACTAACTATTACGCTAGTTTGAATAAGGTAGGTATTTTAAAATAACATATTTTAAACAAATTTAAGTTATAAATTACTTAGATAGTTTGGAGCTTATTTCTTGCAATGTTAGCTCTTATATGTTAATACAATTTCTTATTAACCTCAATTTATTTTTACGTATCATTATTTATTTCAATTTTAGAGTGACAATAAATCATCACACCACTTTTAATATTTGTGGAGTTAATTTTTAATATTTTTGTGTATTTAAATTGAAGTAAATTGATGTTTCATTACATAATCTTATATGAAAATTACATTGTAAAATATAAGTAAATTAATTCAAGAGAAAAAATTATTAATTATCAGCTCATTCATCAACCAATTTTGCGAAAACAAGTCCATCATATTCGGTCCCCTACTTTGGTAGAAAGTGCTTTTCTTTTTTCCGTGAAAGTCGAAACCCAAAACTTGCTTATCCTAAACCAAACCCACACGGTTTAAAAAATGAAGCAGCCGAAATTTATTGAGTTTATTTTTAAGTCAAACTCACATGCAACTTTTCCTAAAGCCAGTTTAAATTAACTAATAATACTTTGTAAAGTATGTTTGTAAAATTGATTTATGGTTTTGAAGGAAGTAATACATAAGTTTCGTTCCATTATGGTGAAAAAGATTATGTTGCATGAAATTTTTTTATGAAAGATGATGATGTAGTTGGTTGTATTTATAGTGATGATGTATGCATATTTTTCATTTGACATTGAATTGATTCACAAGTATTTTTGCGCTGCACTCCAACCAACGAAGCCTCTATCCTTCAGCACCTACCATCACACACTTGCTTTGGAACAGGACATTTTCGTATCAAAAATATTATATGAATTGTAAATTTTGACGATTTTTTTTTATAATTTTAATTGATATTTTTTAAGTGATTTTTTATTTTTTAATTTTTAATATTTTAAAATCAAGATGATATTTTATATTGTAAAATAAAATTATTAAAATTTAATAGTTGAAATATCATTATTTTTTTTCGTATATACAAAAATATTTCGTATACATGCAAAACAAGCAGGGCCATCACTGTAAAAACACCACACTCCCTCATGGCTGCACCTTTATCTGTTTATATTCTTTTGCTGATGACTCGTGTGTGCTTTAACTAGTTTTTTCCTTCTTTACTTGTATTTGAATTTGCTTAAATTAATTAATATATTATTTCACACAAAAAAAACCATTTGTTTTTCAAAATATCTAGCAAACTGGAACACAAGGGCATTAAATTTGAGAGTAGACCTTTTCAAGGCTTTTATTTATTTGAGATTATGTCAAAGGCAAATTGAAACATAACTTTGAGTTTTCCTTTTACCAAAATAAAAAAAAAAATGGACTTTTTAAAAAATTATTTTTCCATGAACAGAACTCAACGGAGCTAACTTATGATTCTGTCATCTCTACGTAAGCTTAACCAATAATGGAACCCCTCAGTCGAGTTTACATGATAAGACAAAGACTTTATATAAAGAAATAATTTATTCACAGTTAATGTATATTAAAAAACAAGAGTAATGTACATTAAATTAGAAATTTAAATTTGTATTACAGGCAGTAGTTTTTTCAGCATTGAGAATAAGATCATGTCATGTTTTTATTTTTGGTAAAATTGTGAATTTTAAGGAAAAGGTGAATTAGTATTAAATTGTATAATTTAATGTTTAGGGGAAATTGAGGATGTTAAAAGGTTTAAGAGAGAGAGAGGGAGTGAATAATTTGTGACATGGAAGGGGTTGCATTGGAATACAGTGTTTGATGATGTTGATGTTGTTGGTGTAGGTGTTGGTGTTTTTGTTTTTGGAAGGGCCACAAAAACAAACACAGACTCGCAGTCACGCTGCTTTCTGCTTTTGTTCTGGTGCCCAGTAGTCTCTCCTCTGCACCTCAACCACTCTCTCTGCAACGCAACGCACACTGCTTATCTCTTTCTCTCTTCTCTTTTTGCAGCAGAGTGTGATCTCAACCCAAATGCTGTAATGGGGGATTCTCATCAACATTGTTCTTTGCCATGGATTCTGGATTCCATGAACAACTCTTTTAGGGCTTTCTTTCTATCCTATTCTGTTCCGTTCACTTCTGTTCCTCTTTAATTTCGTTTTCGTTTTCTTGAATTCCTTCTTCTTGTCCCCTTTTTCGAACTCAACTGATGTTTGAGGAATGGATGAAATGCAAAAGCCCAGAAGCAGATTCCCCGCACCTCTCTTTGCCTTTTTCCCGATAACGGTTCAATTCAACCGAACAAAGACCAAACCTTCAAAGTCGCTTTAGAATATTGTTCTTTATATTATTATACCGTTGTTTTTGTTCCTTCTCAATAAAACTCCCGACAGTTCAAAACTTTATCTTTTATTATTATTTTTGTTGCTGTTGATGTTGTTGTTTTCCATGAGGCTTCATCTTCATCATCTGCTGCTGCTTCTGCCTCTTCTGCTATGCTCTCGTGTCGGGGCTCAGTCTGGCGAAGCAAGGTCCCTTGATGCGATTCTGCAAGAATATGCCTACAGGGCTTTGGTCAGACCCAAAACGGGTACAATTTACAATGCAACATCTCTGCTTCCTTCGAATTTGACCGGGGTTAAGGTTGCCGCATTGAGATTAAGGAGTGGGAGTTTGAGGAGAAGAGGGGTTGTTCCCAGCTACAACGAGTTTGAGATTCCCATAGGGATCATTGAGAAGCCTTATGTGAAGAGGCTGGTTTTGGTGTACCAAAATTTGGGGAATTGGTCCAAAAGGTACTACCCTTTGCCCAATTACACTTACCTGGCTCCTGTTCTCGGACTCTTGGCTTACAATGGCTCCAATTTGTCAGCCACAAATTTACCAACCCTCAACGTTAGCGCCTCTGCTCACCCTATCAGGGTCAGGTTCGTGGATGTCAGAGATCCTCCTCTGGGTGCTGTGGCAAGATGTGTTTGGTTTGATTTGCAGGGTTCATCCAATTTCAGCAATGTAACAGGAGGCAACACTTGCTCTACCTCCACACAAGGCCATTTATCTATAGTCGCCGAGACTTCTGTTCTTCCACCCCCGCCACCATCATTGCCACCACCAGTGTCTCCTCCTCCTTCTCCACCACCACCACCACCACCACCGCCGCCAGTTGCGGAGAGCAATAGTAGCAACAAGGTTGGGGTTGTTGTGGGGTCTGTGTTGGGTGGAGTTGTGTTTTTGGTGCTGCTGTGTTTACTGGTTTTGTGGGTGCTAAAGTACAAACGAAACAAGAGAATACAGCAGATGGAAAGGGCTGCAGATGCAGGAGAAGCCCTTCATATGGCCAATGTTGGGGACACAAAAGCTCCTGCTGCAACTGTTACTCGAACGCAGCCTGCACTTGAGCATGAATATGCACCCTGACACATTGTTTTTTGCACGATCTTCACTTGCTGTTGTTCCACTCATATGTGCAAGTTCCGTTGCTGTATTCAGAAATTCTTACAAACACCTCTTTTTGGTGGTTGTTTGCATAGGCTCTCCTCTCTTCCCCTTGGCTAGTTTATACGGGTGGTAAACGGTAATATAGAATTTTTGTGTAAAGTAAATCTGTTTATCCTTTTTGTGATTCATTGTGGTGTGAATGTGTATGTAGCTGCTCAAAGTGATTCTATTATATGTGAAGAATTCAGTTGTTCCATCGACAAGGAATAAAAATGTAGCTCCTACTTTTGGGATAATTTTTTACTAATCCTCTTTTCGCCTGTTTGAAACTCTAGATTGGAATCAATTGTTGTCACACAAATGCCTATTATTGTTCCTGCACCGAACATTCTTGGAAAGAGCTTCTGTTTTCGTTGGCTTTGCATTGCTGACAGAACTTAGGTAGTGTGCAGAAAAGGGAATTGAAGCTTAGTACTTGAGTCACTAGTTCATGAAGAAAGTAAATTGCTTAGGATTAGCTTAGATTAGCTACATCATTGGATGCAAGTAGCTTTTGTTATCTTGCATATTTGACACGAATTTGTGGTCAAACGTAGGTAGTGAAAGTTGAAACAGACACATTAGTTAGAGGCACATGAGAGTAGTAACACCTGCTGTATTAATTCATTCCTGACATGTTTTTCTGTAATTCATCATTGATATATACTATGAATGAATGATGATGATGATGACAGTGAAACATCGAGCACATAACTGATGCAGAAGAGTGATTTGCAATAGTTTGGTTGATGATATGTGAAATGTACATGGTACTATAGTGATGAAACTTAATGTCCAAAACTGAAACCAGACCAAAGCAAAGGAAGTTGTCAGGATGTCACTTGATTTTGTGTTTGACGTTGTATTGTCGTAAAATTCGGGACAACGCATGGCCAACGAATCCAATTAATTTTTGCCTTCACTTCAAGCTTGGAACAACGCATGTCCAGACACTACCCTCCTTTCTTTAAGTTTTGAAAAGGAATTTCATATTTTGAAAAAGTCACTGCTTTTCTTTTTCTAAAAAAAGTCGCAAGTCATTTTTTTAATAATTATAATTATAATAGCAATAGTTATCATAATAATTATTATTATTGCTATTTTGATCAAAGCAACGAAAGACATGTATGGGATGAGATAAGATTAAGATGAGTGAAGAAGGAATGAAGTCCACAGCTCAACACCACCGACGCCAAAATATCAATTTTAAATTCAATTATTAATTTCTGTCTTCTTCCAAACCTAACCAATGGAATGCACCTACATATACACACACAGAAAAAACTATAACTACGTTTTTCAAATGTGAAGGTTCGTAAGAATCGTTTTGTGTTTTATATTTTTTATTTTCACTTCTAATTTTTTAAATAACATGATATTAGGTATCATTATAAACTATTTCCACTTCTAATTTAGAAACATATTGTTTTAACTTTATTTTTGTCTTCGAATATCTCCATAGAAAACAACGAAAAAAATAAAAATGATTTTACTGTTTCTAATATTTGGTAAAGAAGGAAAAGGATAATTGATGTTGCATTTTTACTTCACATTTGTTCATACAAAAAGGCCTCCAAGTCAGTCCAACACTATTCTTTCATAATGGGCCTTCTAATGGGCCTGTCTCAGCACTTCTCTTCTAATAAACCCTTTTTAAAAAGATTTGCCTCCTCTACGTGATAATACACTTAAAAAACAAAGTGTTTAATTGAAATGTTTGTTAATTTGATATTATTCTAACTTTACACAATTTGACAAACTAAATACTTACTTGAGTAGACCAAATTGATATATTTTTTTATATAATTTTTGACTTTTAATTTTTTAAACTTTTGTAGTAAGTATTTCATTGTTATTTCTCGCAGTATTTTCTTTGAAGATAATTTCGCTCAAAATATAAGGCACCCATACAAAACCTTACATTTAACATGTGATGGTAAATTAATTTATTCTATCAGATTCAATCCAATGTTTGTTTGTATATAAAATTAGTATTTTAAAGAAAAAAATGGTGGCTTTTGTTTTTTGAAATAACGAGATTTATTTGATGTAAACAATAAAAATTCTCAAGAGGGTTACATAGCTATAAATAAATAGTTTCATATATATATATATATATATATATATATATATAATATTTTAAAAAAAAAACATATATATTTATATAAATGAATTCACGTTACGTGCCTCAAATACATACAAATATAAGTAAAACCAAATGATAATGACCTTGTAGGAACAAAATAATACTATTTTTTATATGAGATAATTATCATTTACTTTATTCTTTGTTACAATATTGTTATTATTACCTTGTTTGAAAAATTATGATATTTTTACTTAATTATAATACTTATTACTATATTATTATAGTATAGTACTACATCATATTATTATAATATACTTTACTATATTATTATGGTTTTTTCTTCTAAATTCATATTTATAGATTTAAATCAGTAAAATATTATCCTTAAATCTATAATAAGAGAAGTTATAATAAACGGTTTCCCCATTATCTTTTTTTATATAATAACTTCTTCGAAATTTATAGTAAATGTTGACATTTTATTCATTTGAAAAAAATATATTACTGACATGATAAATAACCACATATCGACCCATAAAAAAATGAAAATGAAAAAACGCTGAAAATATGGAACTGAAAAATATTTAAATCTTAAAATAAGTTAAAACTAAAACAGAAAAAAATGGATTTGAAATCATTAGAAAAAAGAGGGATTGTGGGTCCAGCCAAGAGGGTGCTGGCAAACATCATAATTTCTCTCTCTTTGGTTCTTTATTTTTTGTTTCTCAACTCTTCTTAACTCTCAACACAACACAACTCTTTCCTTTGATCATTAGTTACCACAAAACAAAACCAACCCAAACCAAACCAACCCCTTTCCTTCATTCTCTGTCTCCCTCCATGCATGCCCAACACGTGTCTCAACCTGCTTCACTACACTCACACCATACAAATACAAATAAAATGCAGAGTAAAATTAAAAGTTCTGTCTTTTTCTTTCTCTCTTTCTTCTCCCACTCGCTCGGTCAAATCTTCTTCTTCACCTACCTTACCTCCTCTCCAACTGTCATAATCTTTTCTTGTTTTTTTCTCTCTCTTATTTATTTTACCATTCCACTCTGTTTTTTTTTTTCTTACAATTTTATGATTTTTTTTTTTTTTTGGCAGAAGGCAGCTTGTGACAAGAAAACAGACAAACAAGGAAGCAGTAACTAATATAAAAAAATAGAAAATAAAAAAATTGATTTGTTGGGTGTGAAATTGAGATAGTTGTCCATCCAGCAACAGCAAGCGTTGTTTCACGACACTAAACTAAACCTACGGCGGCTCTCTCTGCCACAATCCAAGGTTTAGGTTTAGGTTTAGGTTTTTAGCCATGTCGGGTCTCTACAACTCCAACTTCTCTCCGGTCAGAGCTGCTTCTCCTCAGATTAGAACCAACCCAGAAGTTGACAGGTATTATTCTTATTCAACTTCAACACTTCAACTTCAACTAGGTTGCTTCAACTACGCCTCATCTGAATCAATTCAACTCAATTGCTTCTGTTTTTGCTTTTTCTTTTTCAGTCAGTACCTTACGGAGTTGCTGGCAGAGCATCAGAAGCTTGGTCCTTTCATGCAAGCTCTTCCCATTTGCACTCGTCTCTTGAATCAAGGTTTTCTTTCTTCACGAGATCTATAGATCACCCTTTTCTTCTCACTTCACTTCTTTCTTTCCCTCTCTCTGTATTGCAAATTTAAAACCCCGAATCGCCCCCTAAAGATTGCGCCTTTCGCCCAATGTGTCTTCAAGGTTTTCACTTTCTAGAGCTTCTGCTCTAGCAATGTAAAGTAAAGTGTTGGGTGCAAACTGGGATGCCAATAAGCTTCCTCTCCGATTATGAGGTTAGGGATCTGAATCGTGTGTACTCTTGGGTTTAAGAGAAGATCCTTCCAATGGGACCTTGATTAGAATGTTCTGCATAAGAAACTGAAGTTTTTGTGTTGGAAGTATTTGGCGGGGTATCTGATTCGATTAGTTGGAAATGTATCTTCATATGCTTTGATTGGATGAGAGGTAAGGATGGGGAAATTGACCAAATATGAAACCCTTCTTTGGAAGATAAGGAGGGAAGAGGAGGTAGAGGTGTTCCCTACTACATACACCCTTGTCAGTCTCAAATTGGGGCAAGCAGGGGAACAGTTTATTTCAAGTTTTTAACTGCATTTTTCATTTCTTGTACTTTTGTTTTTTCTTTCTTCTTTGGATACTAAAGAGATCTAAGATTTGGTGCAGGAAGGGTTGGCAGATCACAGTAGCCCTTAGTGGGGTTCAATACTGTGATCAAGCAGTTCCCTGAGGAGGGACTTGAGAGTGTCATTCAAGCTGAGGCTCTAGGGCCCTCCACTTCAGTCTCAACTTCCAAACTAGGGGTAGTGTACTATTAGTGTTCATTACTTCCTTACTGGGGGAAGTGAATCTTTCCTTCTCAGCCACATAAAAGTTTCCTCTCACAGCCTTAAGCAGATGAAATTGGTGTTTAAATATTTTCCCACGGCTCTATGACCTTAGTACCTTTAAAACATGTGGAAATTTGACTGCAGTAGATCTTATTAAGAAAAACTTTGACCTTGTATTACATATCCCATACACTTTCTCTCTATATTGGACTTATCCTGTTCATTTCACAATGTCTGTTCTTTCATCCTATTTCTTTATAAATACAAATATTGTTTTGTTCATTGATATATCATGGCTCTTTTCATTCAGTACATATGATGATAAATAGTGCATCTAGGTTTCTTTCTCATTACAACGGATTTTTATGCGCAGAAATATTGAGAGTTTCTGGAATGCTGTCCAACCAAGGTTTTGGTGACTTTGATAGACTGCGGCACAGAAGCCCTAGTCCAATGGCTTCTTCAAACCTCATGTCAAGTGTCTCTGGAACGGGTTTAGGTGGATGGAATAGTCTTCAGCAAGAGGTGACTGTTTTGGAATTGTTCATCTTTACATCCAAACTTTGATCCTTGTTAAAATTCATGGTTGAGTGTTGAGACGAGAAAAAAAAGGCTCCTAACTAATCATATCTTCATAATCCTCAATTTATGCATGTCATAGTTTGACTATCATCTGTTCATGCAGATGTGAAGTTTTCTTTTGCACTTTAGACAGTGCATGACTCTTAAAGCACTTCTATATGCTCAAATATACTTGTTTAATTTCTATATTTGAAAATGCTAAGATTTTGTTATATACTGTTAGCCTAATGGCATGGATTATGAGGTAAGATTAATTTTACTCATGACTTGTGCTTATACCTTTAGCAGTAGATTTTGTCAAATAAAGTAAAGCCTGTTTTTGTAAAAGTTAAAGTGGAAAAGAGAGAGAAGTGATTTTCTTGGGGTTCACTCATAATAGTGAATTGACAATACCTGAAATGTTTTTTAAGGATGAATGTAAAAAAGTGAACATATGATACATATTGATTACATGGAGAGTCTCTTCATAGAAATTTCTTCAAAAGCTTATGTAAGGAGGAAAAATAATAAGGATCAATAAAATCTGTTTCTTCCTGATTTAAAATTAACTTATTTACTTATTTACGAATTAATCTCTAAAAGTTATTTCTTGTTAGCTTTGGTAAAATCTGATATTTAATCTTCCCATAAGCTAATTTTAACTCAGGAAGAAACTGATCACATCTTTCCTTATTTTTCTCTTTCTAAAATTGCATATGGAGAAGATTCCTCCCAACAGACTGTAAATGATGTGTATCATAGACTCTATATTACTTCTTTTTGTCCCTAATTATAAGACATTGTTTTGGTATTTCTTTATCCTTTCTTATATGACTCGTTTTATGCTAAAATACCCTTAATTATTTTAGTTCATAAATAATAAGTGCAATTTCAATTTGTTTACTAACTTTCTGAATAGTGTGTGTAGTTAAATTTAGTGTAATGACATTGTTAATCAATCAAGGTTGAATGAAAGGTCATGCCTGAAGTTTAAATGCCTTTGAGAGTGGGCTTAGGGCTTAACCCAACACTTTAAGCCCAATAAAACCATATTGTGTGGTGAGAATTGCCCATAATCCATATTTGTAATCAATGGGGTCTAAATCACCACTGTTAAAGCGTAGTTATTAGTCTCAGGTAGAAAGGTGTAGCAGCTAGCTTTGAAACACTTTAGTGGAAACATTGTATATGAAAGTTACTTCTATTTTGACCTTTTTCCTTCCTACTTTACATACCTGTGCAACTGTGTTCCATTCATTCTTCTTCATTTAAACTTCCCAGTTTATATTCTGCTAATTTTTATCTAATTTGTTTGGTTCTTTTCTATTATTTCACCATCATCCTTCATTTCTCACTTCATCACTATGTAGGTAGTGATTATGTATGTAAACTCTGATTTATCTGTCATGGATTTATTCATTTACTTTTCATTTGTGAGTATTTATACGTGTAGTATAAATTATTTAATTTGCATAATTTTAATAGTTAAAACAGTGCTCTCATCCTGTTGTTCCACTAAAGTGTTTCAAAGCTAGCTGCAACATCTTGTTATTTGAGACTATTAACTATGCTTTACAGTACTTACAAGTCATAATTCTTGTTCTTCACCATGTTCTTTTCCTGCTGTATTTGAACTTTTATGCGTAAATGACATTATTATTCCTTTTCCTGTGCTAATCAGAGGTTAAGGGGAACTCCTGGAATGACAATGGACTGGCAAGTTGCACCGGCAAGTCCTAGTTCATATACCGTTAAGAGGATTTTGCGCTTGGAAATTCCAGTTGATACATACCCCAATGTAAGTTCTCATATATCCATTTTTGATTTATTAAAGTCTAATTAATGACTCTATTAGACTGTTGTAATTTATCTTTTCTCTTTTTCTGCATTAGTTCAATTTTGTTGGAAGGCTTCTGGGACCCAGAGGCAATTCTCTGAAAAGGGTGGAAGCTTCTACTGGTTGTCGGGTGTATATTAGAGGAAAGGGTTCAATAAAAGATCCCGACAAGGTAATGAAGGCCTTGATGTGATTTTCTATGTCAAGTATTGCAAAATGTGAAATAAATATGATGCTTCTTTTTTATTGATCTATGTATTATTCTTGTGTAATGACTGAGATTATTGTCTTTTCAATCTTAAAGGAAGAAAAATTAAGAGGAAGACCAGGCTATGAGCATCTGAATGAGCCACTCCATATCTTGATTGAGGCTGATTTACCTGCTAATATTGTTGACATTAGGCTCCGACAAGCTCAGGAAATTATAGAAGAATTGCTCAAACCTGTGGTAAGTTCTTTCACAAGTCTTAATCTTCTGGAGCATATTGATGCTTGACAAATCATAATAAGGAAACAGCCATTTGGCAACTAATTATATTAACATTTGTATAATATTTTTTTTCCATTTTTAAATTGAATTATTAACGTATATATTATATTATTAAAATAAAATTGCCATCTTCTGTTCAGCCTCTTTGTTTGTCATCCCAGGTTTCCTTCCACATTTCAGTTTTCTCTCTAAAGTTTGACACCTTCAGAGGTGTCAAAACTGACTTATTAGAACTCGGTTGGGTGGTTTACCTTAGCCTTTTTCACGAAATATTCTGTTGGAATCACTTCAAGCTGGCAGATTAAGAAGTCCTTGTTTGGTTAAGATTTAGGAACATGTGATACTTGTGCCTGCCAACTCACCTTCAACACAAAGGCTACTCCTTGTAACTTCCAAAATTGATGTAAAAAGAATGAGGTTAGATGTGGTGTACCAAACAGGATGCAAGTTAGTGGAATTTATCTTAAAACATCGTGTGAATTAAACCATTGACACGATCATTTTATTGTTGGAAATCAGAAACATGGAAACCTGCACACGATGGTAACCTTTGTTGATTAACATTGGTTGTGAAAAATTTTATGTTTACTTGTCTTGGTTGGCAACTTGTGATATGCAGGATGAGTCTGAGGACTATATCAAGAGGCAGCAGTTGCGTGAATTGGCGATGCTGAATTCAAACTTCAGAGAAGAGAGTCCTGGGCCAAGTGGAAGTGTATCTCCATTCAACTCCAGTGGAATGAAACGAGCCAAAACTGGTCGATGAAAGAAAGGTAGATGGGTGTTATGGTTTTCCAGTGCATCTCAAACAAAGCAGCGATGAAAGAATAGGCTAACAATTATTGCTGGTGGTTTTACATCATCCCCTTTATCCTATATTTTTCTTCTTAAACAACAGGAGTCAAAGCTAGAAAGGTCTTTAGAAGAAAAAGATGATAAAAAAAGAAGATAATATAATTGGGTATTGAGAGTAGGCGTGTTCAAAAGAGTCTTTTTTTGGTGTACACTTCATACATTTATTATTGGATTTATTCTTGCGTCCGTAACTTGTGAGAAGCATGGAATATACATGTGATGGGGTGAAGTTTCAGGTCTCTAAGTGGATCAAGTTTTGTGGGCATGTCACATGACATGATATGTCTGTCAGGTCTCAACAATGGTATTCAAATTAGTTTGCATAGGCTGAATTCTTTATAGTTGTTTGTCTCAAGCATTTGTATTCTATTCTCTGCGTCACAAATGAACGATACATGTTACTGTCATGTCTCAGATATCATACCATGTATCGGTGAAGGAAAACCCTGGTATTTGTTTATATAGAATACAGTATTATATATTATATATTATATTATATTATATTTGTTGGGCCAATGATTTAGTTTTGTGCCATCTCCAATGCAAATAGATGAGATTATTGTTTTTGTTTCTGGGAGCAAAACGGGAGATATATGAATCTCATGAACTAAGGAATAAGGAACAAGTTTTTCAGTAAAAAAAGAACCCTTCAAACTATGTCATTAGAATTGCTGCGAAATGTATTCTCTTCTCTTCTCTTGGCTGGATATGAAAAAGAGGGCATTCCACGTGGCAGCAGATCACAACACAATCAAACACACTTCTTTCTCTTTCAAAAAATTAGGTCTTTTTTTGTTTCTTTCCCACGTTTCAGATTCTTCCCAAACTCCTCATTTTTTTCGCATATCGCTCCACCACTTGTTTTGCCACCTACCTGTTATCTTCTTCACTCTAATATCATTATTTCCATTTCACTCTCAATCTCACTTCTTTCACACACAGAGTAGCAACTTCAAATAAAAAATGGCAGTGGCAGCGCAAGCCATGGCCCAATTCCGTTTCTCTCCTCTCTCCTCTCATCACCGCTACCATTACCATTACAATTACCAGTCCACCCATTCCTTCCCCTCTACGCGCCACCCCCGCAGCCAAAGGCTCCACCTTTCGTTCTCCGGCGGCGATATAGGCGGCGGAGCCAGAGGTAGCGGCGGCGGGGGAGGAGGCGGAGACTCCGACGACGAAAGCGTGGGATTGGGGGTTCTGGGGCTGTTTTTAAACGGATGGAGATCGAGGGTGGCGGCGGACCCGCAATTCCCTTTCAAGGTTTTGATGGAGGAGTTGGTCGGTGTGAGTGCGGCGGTTGCCGGCGACATGGCAACACGCCCCAACTTCGGACTCAACGAACTGGACTTCGTGTTCTCCACTCTGGTTGTGGGGTCCATTCTGAATTTCATCCTGATGTACCTCTTGGCGCCAACCTTGTCCTCGTCTTCCACCCTTCCTTGGTTGTTCGCCACGTGTCCCAGCAGCCACATGTTCGAACCTGGTCCCTACGGTATAGTGGAGCGGTGTGGGACTCTGGTGTACAAGGGAGGACTGTTTGCGCTGGTGGGGCTGGCTGCTGGCCTTGCCGGGACCGCCATTTCCAACGGACTGATCGCGGTGAGGAAGAGGGTGGACCCCACATTCCAGTCCCCGAACAAAGCTCCCCCTACCCTTCTCAACGCTTTTACTTGGGCGGCGCACATGGGTGTGAGCAGCAATTTGAGGTACCAGTGTCTTAATGGCTTCGAGTTTCTGTTGGAGAAGTGCGTTTCTCCTTTGGTGTTCAAGTCCTCTGTTTTGGCTCTCAGACTGTCCAACAATGTTGTCGGAGGGATGACCTTTGTCATGTTGGCAAGGTTCACCGGTTCTCAGGCTCCTTCTGTTCCTCAACCAAAATAGGATCTTCACCACAATTCATTATCATCACTCTCTTCTTTTCTTTTTCTTTTAACTTTGGAGTGCTTTTGCTTCTTCGGCTTTAGGATTGAATCATCAAGACTTTCCATCTTTGCCTCAGAACAATAACACGCTCCGTTTATCATTATATCAGGTGCTTTCATTTCTCACCTTCAAATTAAATACTACCGTTGCACCATACCGTAACATAAGTGCTATAAAAACATTCTCTATCAGTGAAAGTCTTTATTGAAGAAACTTAGATTTTTAAATCGCTTTTTACATCTTATTCAGTGATTTTATTATTTTTAATATATTTTAACTAATGAGATATACTGTTACATTACATGATCATTTTAATGGAATCATTTTCTATTGCGTGAGATCGCAATGTTTTTTTAAACTCACATCACGTGCTGGTGGGACTTGTACCGATGTGGACGTACGTTACATTTAAAGCAAGCTAAGGGTACTACAGCAACCAATCAGCAACTAAACCTCTTTTCTGTCATCGGATAGGATCCGTGGCCACCCAATCAGATTATAGAGCGAGATTTGATAAGTACAAGTCAACGAAATCTAATTCACTTATTAACTGATTAACTAATTTCAATAATTGTTTTAGTTACTTTAATAGGGGAATCTTTGTCGGTAAGAAAGTTTTAGATACTGTGCAATTAGTCCATAGAACTTCCTTAACACAAGGGAAACATACAGATGAAACTCTAAGCATGTCGCAACATACTAGTTTAAGATAGAGATTAAAACGTGGGTTCTATTTGTAACAGCCCAAATGAGGAAAAAGAATCTGATTAGTTCTACATGGCCAGGCAATATATACGGTGCATGATACATTCTATGTTACAGGTTTTGTATGAAAGTGTCACCGTATATCTGTCTCAAGTTCTCTTTTGGACATTTCTTCCTACACTCCAAAGAATATCTAGTCTCGCTTTATTTACAATTTCTCCGAACTCTTCAATATTATGCAACATGTGTTGGGAGAACAAACTATAGAAACATATGTACCACTGATGTAAGGATGCAGGAAATGCAGCACAACCTTCTTATCTAACAGCCTCTGGTGCAGAATTGCAGTAAGGTGTATGCAAGCAAACTAATTTAGTGAATGTTAGGCATAAGGTAGCAAACGCGATTCCCATAACGAGGCCACATGAGCTTTTTTTCTTGTCCAAGCTAAGTGCTCTCTTAACTACATTTCCAAAACTTAGAATTATTCCACCACAAGCCAGGACCATTATGTGATCAAGGCCACTGTAATCAATACCAGCAAGAATAGATGCAATTGCTGATATTGGACCCATAAATCCAATTATGGCAGCTGTTGCAAGAGAACCATGCCAACTATCAGTAGCACCATAGATGCAGCTAGCAACAGCAGCACCTCGGGGGAGACCATGTAGAGAGACTGGAACGACCATGTGACGACCAAATCCATAAGCTTTTGGTGCAGCTACTCCAAGGGCAAGTCCTTCAGCCAAAGCATGTAGAGCAACTGCGCCACATGATACAAATGATTGAAGGGTTTGAACACTCACAGAGAAACCTGTTAATGAAGGCAAGTCATTGACTGAGGTTTTCTTGCGAGCTGCCACCTTCAGTACACCAGAGCTGGAAAAATGAACTAAAGCAGCGCCCATTGCAAGGAGTAACACAACAGGAACAAATCCTAATTTTGAAGACAAAATAAGCTGCACTGGTCGCCAGGCACCAAGAACAAAGGCAATACCACATGCTATACCCATCAGGATAGTATGCCGAAGACGAAGAGCAAGAGCAAATACGACCAGAATAATCCCACCAAGTAATGAGCCAAGGCCGAAAAGTAATGAAACAAAGAAGCCAGAAGCATCCTCAGAGCTGTAACAAAAAAAAATTAAGATAAAAGTGAGTTGGTTGATGGGAATACTAAAAGTTTTCAAGCCAATACTCAAAGCTGAAGCAACATTTCTGATCTTTCAAATTGTGCAATAAAACCAACCAACTTGAGCAATGAGATTTACTAGTATCATCCAAGTAATAAAACTGAGCGAGTAATGCCTACACACTTGAAAAGACCGCCAAATTTTACCAAATTCAACTAGATTAAAGGCTAGTTATTTGGATTAGATAGTACTCATTAAAATTTTGGCCTTCTAGCAAGCAGCAACTAGCATTTTGTAACCGAATACTGCATGGCTGATTAAAAATAACATACACTCACTTGTTGTCACGGTTGAAATTCTGAAAAAGGGTGCTTAGAGCTTCCATAAATGCTACCGAAAGCGTTGCAGCCGATGCAACTTGTGAAGCAGAGGCTTCCTGTATACCAAAGTATGAGAACGATATTATATATCTGAAAACAAAATACAGCAAATAGGTGTTGCCGAAATAGTTGAAGTCCCACAAATCCAGGGAAGTAATGAGACGATAAAAGAATGAACAAACTGCCAACCCTCTTCCAACATACTATATTGTTTCCGAATTCCAAGTCAAACTTACTGATTGGAAGGATAGCCAATCCTTTAGTATGGGGGAATACATAAGAGCACCTTTCACTTGTAAAAAGCACACACAGAAGAAGTTTTCATAAAGTATAAACAATGATTGTACCTTACGATCACACTAATGGGCAAATCATTTCCAAATGGAGACTTGGTATTGGGACCCCAGATTACTGCTATATATTTTTAAATTTGAAGGTTCGAATTAAAGATGCTATTGCTTACTTTACCATTTGTAAAATACAAAGGAAAAAAATTGAAGTAGTTGTATAAAATCAACTTTAATTCATTAAAGTACCATGCACAGTGATAGGAACAGAGGATCCAATTTTGAGAAAAATTAACAGCATGTTTACTTTGAAACAATGTTTTCTTCAACCAAAGAGAAAACGTTTTCTCAATCCAAACAAACCCTTAATAGACATACATTACCTTGAATGCATCAGGAAGCACTTCTGCAACAACCATCCAGATCATGCATCCAGCAGCGAACCCCGTACAAAATGGCAGTAATTTACTAAATGCATCAGCACAAATAAATGAAGGAACGGCTACAATTGGCTGCATTAACACATGCATGAGATGGTAAAAGGCAAAGACGAAAGACGTCAGAATCAAGTTTTCAAAATCTATAGCAGAATTGGAAACAACTATTTCCAACAGAATAAAGTTCCTTCTGCTGAATTTAACAAATAAAGCATACCGCCAAAGTTTTATACAGTATATTGTAGGCTATTTTTAGCAGTATAATATCCACTCATGCTATGTTATTGATTCCAGAACAGAAACTCTTCAAAATTGATGTCAAGACTAAGTTCATAATATTTTCCCCTTCGCAATGTAATAATGACTTAACCTCCAGATTAATATGTACCTGAGGTAAGGATGTAATAACGCTCCACAACATAGATTTCTGTGGAGAGACACCCCTTGATGCCAGCACCATGCTCACAGCCAATCCCTCTGGAATGTTATGCACAGCAATAGCCAAAGTTACCAATAAACCTTGAGAGAAACCCTTTGAGCCAGCAAAGGAGACCCCAACCCCAGATCCTTCCCCAAAAGAATGGAGAGTCATTATTCCAATTACAAGAACAACTTTAGTTGCATCAGCACCCTTTATATCCAACATGCTTACTTCCCCATATTGCTCAAGAAACTGAAATACAATAGGTTATGTGAGACACAATCCAGACCATGAAAACTATATAACAACAAAATAACCATCTTATCAAATCCATTAAAGTGCAAGGATCGCTTAAAATTGGTAATGATGCCTTCTAACAAGGCATGCAAACGTTTTCAGAATAGAAATTCCAAGAAACAAGAAAATTTCACGTCTGAGTTATTCCTACCCCGAGAAAACAGTAAAGGATGAGCCAGAGCAGAACATGATTCATACTACCTAAGAGTTTAGCCACTTAAATTGGTTTTTAGCAGTGGTACATTAACTACTAACACGTCTTGCACCATTAAGGCATTTCTTATGTATGAACCACACACAAGTGAGTAAAATAGGTAATCAAAATCAAAAATGGTTTACAAATTCACCATAACAAGGATCAAGAGAAATAAATGTTTGTCTAAAGAAGCAGCAGTTAAGAAAGATAGTGGTAGGGTAACTACCTTCTTACATAACCAAATAAAGATGCCACCAGCTAGAATCCCAATGACAACCCAATTTCCAGCACCATAATATTGACCTTCCTGTATGAGATCAAAGCTTGCAGCCAACATTACACCAGCTGCCATTCCATTGCACAACCCTGCCCATTGTGGATCAAGCTCCACAAAGAAGAAGGGCAGAGCCCCTAAACCAGTGGCAGCTGCCATTGCTAAGGTGAACAATGCAACCGTGGAAACCGAAACTCTACTACTGCCTCCACCTTTTTTGCCATTGATATCCTCTAACTTGAGGGAATTCTCCACACCGGTGCCAACAATTACCTTCTTATGAGGAGCAGCTCCGAACTCTTGCTCCAATTCAGCATTGGAACAACCAAAGGAAAGAAGAATTAACAGTAACATGAACAATGGAACAACCAACTTGGGCCGCGGATTAGGAGCCATGTTGTGTTGGAAAATGCCTGCCAACCACCCAGAGGCCCCAAATCGAATTTTGCACAAATTACTTGTCCATACCAAATAATTGAGGTGAAATAGAAAAATGCAGAAAGAATGAGGCAGATATTCACATTTATTGGATAAAAACTAAAAACCATGGGAATGGGCAATTCGTTGACATGAACTTCCCCAAACTTGATATCCTATGATCATATCAAATAACTATCTTCGAAAACAAAAACGAAAACAAAAAAGTTATCTGCGAAATCAAAATTGAAATATATAAATAATGTGTAATTGGTTATTGCTGTGTGGAAAACGGAGAATGACAACAAAACCAAAAGAAAACGACAAGACTCAATTCAAAACCCTAGTGCCTACAAATATCTCTTATCTCACTGTACTAATAATAATAGTTATTATTATTGTTGTTACTATTATTATTATTATTATATATTTTATATTATTATAAGAATATAGTTAACTATTTTTAATTAAACATATTCCGACACGTGTCTTGAGGAAAATTTTAAATATCTAAAAGTGAAATACTTTTTATTGAAATATATTTTCCTAGATTATTTACTATGTTTTGCGTGAATTGAGTGTTTTGTGTAAATATGTTCTAGGATGCCAAAAAAATTAGTAAATTACCAGTTATTGGTGTGGTGTTTAGCGGAACAGTGTAAATCGTCAGGAGATAGGCCAAAAAGTGAACTCTAGAGCAAAATCCGAGAGCTGGCGCTTAGCGACTAAAGTAGTCCCGCCAGGCGGTGTGTTGTAGAACTTGGTCTGGACCAAAATCCAGTGGGCTGATGCTCGACGCCACCAAGTGTTCTACCAGGCGGTCTGGAATGCGAGTTAGCCTAGTGACGTGGGTGTTGCGCTAGGTAATTTCGGGTGCAGAGTTGAATTGCGTGGAGGATTCTACACAGTTTTGGATGGAGGTCTTGAGACGATGCTTGACTGTGGGCCTAGTTACAAGTGTAGCTTGTATTGGGGTAACACGTGGCCACTCGAGGTTGTAGCTTGGTGGTTTCGAAGTGCAGTGGAGTGTGCAAGATCATGGCTCGTACGGATGGGTTCCGGAAGATTGTCCTCCTCAGTAGAAGCCGATAAGTTTGGTAGTCTTGGGACAAATACAGACTCTGATTCGTATTGGGGAACTCCACTTGGTGTTGCGGATTGTGGCTGTGACAAGATTATTCCTATGTGTGGACTATAGGTGGTGGCCTGTAGTCAGAGGGTCGAGTAAACACTCGTGGCAGCAAATATCAACCAAAAGTAACCATCAAAGGGTATAGAATCAGAAGGCATCCAGAGGAAGATGTGAATGTTTGGGTATGAGGTTTGGGTGTATTAGATGTGTACGCAGTTTAGGAAGATGACATCACTTATGTACGTAGTTTACCACGACGAGCCCTTATTTTAGTGAGAACAATGAAATAAAAAAACTTTCTTGTAGGGCACGCACGAGCCAGAACTGTTTCAAGGTGATGAAATCAGATAAATGAAAATGAAAATGATAACACCATGATGAAATGAGGAAGATGAGACATACAATCTTGCTTATTTTTCTTTGATAATTCTCTTGCCAACCAGAGAGGTAACATACGAGAAATGGAGAAAGAGAAAGAAAGAAAAAGAAAAGAAAACCTTTCAAAAATTATAAAAAAGAGAAAAAAAATAAGGTGAGAATAATTTTAATGAAATTTGTTTAAAAATGCCTTATACTTAAAATTCTAAAATTCCGTATAACTTTTACTAGAGAATATGGTTACCCGATAATAAACCGCAAAGAAAATTATATATTTTTGTAATATAATAATAACAAATAAATAAATAATGTCAAATATATTCACAAGAATAATTATAAAATAAATAAATAATTAAGATAATAAATGTCTCATTTCCTTTAATAATTATAATCACTAAAATAAGATTAAGAGTGTTTTTTCTCTTTTTCCTCCATTTTGTGACTCTTAATGTTCAACGTTTAAGTTCATTAATCACATTCATTTTAAAACTTTATTAATCCAAGGCTAGTTAAATCTACTTTTAAAAAGTGCTAGAAAAATTCTAAATAATGATAATAGTAGTAGTGGATCTTGACCAACATTGTTGAGGGAGTCAAAATAATACGTCCAAAATTTATACATTTTATTATTGTCACTAATACAATCAAAATGAATACATAATTAGTATAACGATAACTAAAAAATAAATAAAACTAAAAATGAATATATGGAAAAATTGAATTTGTCTTGTTTTCATCTTCATGGGTAGTTTTCCTTTTATCACTTTCAAAAAATGAATTTATTCTTTTATTCTTCATCAATATACCTATTTAAAAAAAAAAGACTAAAAAATAATTTGTCATAATCTAATAAAAAAACTGAGAGACGTAAATACCAAAAGAAAATTCAATGATAATCAAATCACACTTAAAATCCAGTTATAAAAAACACACATTACAATATGTTCATAAAATAAAAAATTAATATACAAGCTTATTAAATAAACTAGTGTAAACACAGGCGCTATCGCGCCTGTGTGTACGCATTTTTTGAATTATATTAAGAATTGATGATATTGTAATGTTATTAATTTAATAAACAAAATAAAAGTATATTTATAAAAAAT
>Ga0214544_1003896_pt1 | contig 30399 bp, 12 predicted proteins | sample CNSS3metaG_FD_160074 | JGI IMG/M metagenome (GOLD analysis project Ga0214544, IMG submission 160074) | Root nodule microbial communities from cowpea collected in UCLA plant growth center, Los Angeles, California, USA - CNSS3 | ecosystem: Host-associated > Plants > Roots > Nodule | place: USA...
ATATATATATATATATATATATATATATATATATATATATATATATATATATATATATGTGTGTGTGTGTGTGTGTGTGTGTGTGTGTGTGTATATATATATATATTATGTTATCTCACTCTATTTGTTTGTGATTGGTGATGATTGTGTAAATCCTTTACACATTAGTAGATGATGTTGTAGGTGGCGCTGATGAGGTATAGAGCCGGAGAGGGGATAGCTTGAGGATGTTTTTCTAGAGTTTTATTATTAATGTGTTTTATGGATTTTGATGATTTTGTAAACATTTATTTTACCAGACTATGAGACTGTAATCGTCATTTACAATTTGTGGATTTTGAGTTATGGTGATGTAATAAATTATTTAAATTTTCCTACGTTTTGGGAAAGACATCATATTAAATGCAATTTTTTTTTTGCTATATTATTTATATTATTTAAAATTAGTAATATCCGATTGGGATGTTACACATTGTGTCTTCCTACTTCACCATCATTAGCAGTCACATCACACACTCCTTTCCTCCATATTTTCTTCACTTGAATAAATGAATGAAGTAAAACATTGTATACTTCACACATGTTACAACTTTACTACTGTATTTGTAGACTACAAAGAGTAGAATACAGAAGGTCAATGGACATACTTAAACCCTAATCATAAAGTTAGGTTTCCATACATTACATTTCAACACTCCCCCTCAAACTAGAGCATATAGATCATATGCACCAAGCTTGGAACATATAAATTGAATTGTAGCCCCCCTTAGAGATTTAGTAAACATGTTTGCAAGTTGTTCATTAGAGCTGACAAACTCAGTAATAAGATCCTTAGACAAAATTTTCTCTCTAACAAAATGACAATCAATTTGTATATGCTTTGTTCTCTCATGAAACACTAGATTGGAGGCAATATGAAAAGTTGCATGGTTGTCACAATACAACTTCATCTGCTCATTTTCACAAAATTTCAACTCTTGAAGGAGTTGTTTAATCCTCACAATTTCAGATGTAGCAAGAGCCATAGATCTATATTCAACTTCTGCATTAGATCGAGCAACAACACTTTGTTTCTTATTTTTTCAAGATATAAGGTTCCCTCCAAGGAATACACAGTACATGTCGTAGATCTTTTGTCAATTGGAGAACCAACCCAATATGCATCACAATACCCTTCGATTTGAGTACTTCCCTTGTTCTCATACAACAATCCTTGTCTCAGGTTCCCTTTTACATATATGAGAATGTGAATCACTGCATTCCAATTATCAATGTGGGGATTTTGCATAAATTGACTCACAACTCCCATTGGATAAGAAAGATCAGATCTTGTTATAGTAAGATAGATGAATTTTCCAACCAACCTTCTATATCTCTTTAGGTCTGGAAAATGATCACCTTGATCTTTCATTAACTTTTGATTTGAGTCCATAGGACTATCAATGGGCTTGCAATTTTTCAGTCCTATTTCCTCCAAAATATCAAGAGCATATTTTCTTTGTGAAATGGTGACACCTTCTTTTGATTGTGTCACTTCAATCAATATAAAGAAAATATTTTAGACGACCTAGATCTTTGGTTTGAAAGTGGCTGAACAAATGATTCTTTAATTGAGTAATTCTAGTGACATTGTTTCCTGTAATGACAATATCATCAACATAAATCATAAGATAAACACATTTGTCAAACGAAGTATGACCATAAAACACTGAATGATCCACCTCACATCATTTCAATCCAAAATTTTACATAACACGACTAAATTTACCAAACCAATGTCGAGGTGATTGCTTCAAGCCATAAAGTGAACGATGTAGTTTACAAACTAACTCAAACTCCCCCTGAGAAAAAAACCCAAGAGATTGCTCCATGTACATCTCCTCTTCCAAATCGCCATGAAGAAAGAAATTTTTAATGTCCAACTGGTAAAGAGCCCATTGGCGAATGGCAAAAAGACAAGGAAAACACGAACAATATTGGTTTTAGCCACAAGAGAAAAAGTATCACAATAGTCAAGGCCATAAACCTGAGTATATCCTTTAGCTACTAGATGAGCTTTGAGATGATCCACTTCACGAGTAGGACCAACCTTTGTTAGCACAAATGGTCTTGATAATTTGGTGCTTGAAAATTTGATGAAGATGTATGAAACCATTGCATTAGAACATGTTGGAGCCATGATTAACTTGATGAAGATGTCAAGATTCAATGTTTCACGTGTTGATCAAGCCTCATATGTGTGCTCTATATCTGGATTACTCATGAAGAAAACAAGTTTGAAGATTGGAGTTCATTGTGTAGACCATTTAGCATTGCATATAAGTATAAGGTCTTATTTGTGTCTTTTAATCTGTTAAAGTATTTTTCAACAGGTTAAATAGTTTCTTTTAATTTGTTCAATTGCTTTTTAACAAGTTGAATGGTTTGTTGCAATAGTTTTAATTCACTACAACAAAAATCACTTTAGACAACAACATAAAATTATGATATAAATTATAAAAACCGTGGTCTAAAGATTAGACTACAATTTTTTAAGCGTGGTATAGGTGAGTGTAGCTATAGGTAATAGACAACGGTTTTTAGTATGACAATATTTTTAAAACCGTTGCTTAAAATTCTCACAATAAACAACAATTTTACATGTTGATTTTATACCTTACCTATGTTTTTAGACCACATTTTTACTAGTTTTGCCCACATAGTTTAAAGCAACAATTATATAATCATGGACTTTCATGATATTTATACATCATTTATAAAAATGTTGTTTATTATATGTTTAGGCTACATTTATTTAGCTGTTGTCTATTTTAGTGTGGTCTAAACTATAAATTGTTGTAGTGATTGTTACATATTCAATCAATTGATTTATTTTTTAATCGATTGATTTAACTTAAGTTAAGTGAAATCAATCGATTGATTGGAATATCAACCTGTTGAATTTCTTAACAATTTGACTATAAGTTCTATTTTTCTCGAGAGAAGGGTAGACTTACCATTTTGAGCGCGAAATCATTGGATATTCTGTGGAAAACTCCCCCTTTCTCTCTCTACTCTCTTGATCATACAAAAGTGCAGCCATTGGAGATTGCTCTTAGATCTTTCTTGGAGCAATTTTTGCTTAGTTTTGAAACTTGGAGGAAGAGGTTTGGTAGGCTAGGGAGAACCTTCATTCAAGTTTGATCTTTCTCAAGTTTATGGGTGGTTCCTAATGGTTTTCCAGGTCTATAAAGGTGGTATTGTTATGCTTGTATTGATTCTTGTATGATTCAAGGGTCTTAGAATTCATTCATTAAATCATTCCACTAAATCAAAATAACTTTTTAGAATCCATTCATTAAATCATTCCACTTAAATATTCAAATTATTATTTTTTACATTTTTAATTTTAATTAAAAAATTCATATTTTAAAACTTATAAATTTTTTTAAATGAAAATGTAAATGTAAAGTAACACTTATAATTTTTAAATTTTTATACTTGTCACATTAAATTTATAAAGTTAACAAAGATGTAAAGCATATTAAGTTAAAAGATGCAAGTTTATTTGTCACATTAAATTTATAAATAAGTTAACAAAATACATTTTTTTTAAATTATTTCTATAACATCCCATTTAGTAGTATAAAACTATTAAGATAAGACATTTCATATTATAATATAAATTAGAGCACGCGACTGATGTATATGAGAATCAACCTTCTACAGTTATCCAAAATATACGAAAGCAGTGGTACCATAGGCACAAAACAATGCTACAAGCAGAACTTAAACATTAAATAATTGTCCAAAAGGATTGCTCACAGAGCAAGAAATTACAAAATTAAAGTTCTAAAAGGGGCTCTAAAGAAAGTTAACAAACATGCCTACACTAAACACCATCGTCTTTGCCATCCGCACGATCACTAGAAGTTTCCACATCTGCTCACACCAAGATTGGTGATCATTGCAAAAAGAAAAACCAAACAAGAAGCAAACACAAAGAGAAAGGGTAAGCTAGTTGCAAAAAGAAAAAGAAATACACACACACACAAACACACATACACACACACACACACACACATATATATATATATATATATAACACTCAAAAGAATTGCAGAACAATGCACCAATTACACCAAGCAAAGCAATATCAACTAACTCATCACACAAGATAACACTCTAAACTCAATTATCTGGATCTAGACATTGATGTATGATTCTTGGTGGTTTTTGCACTTGTGGTGGCCTCTACTACCTGCAAAGTCATTGTCAATGAGTTTCAGCCTACCACACAAGGTTAGTCCCTTTAACCGTCATAAGAACCTTGTGGTTGTTCTTAAAGATAGGACATCATGCCCCTCTCACCACATGACTCATTCCACTCTATATGAGTCTTGAATGAACATTAGAGTATCAGGATAAACCTTCAATACTAACTCTTTACATCAATGATCACACTACTAATTAAATCAAATGGGATTTTCCCCATAGAATCTCCTATATTCTTAGACAAGCATTTGAAAACACATAGTAAAAATCATACAACATATGTCTCTCTTGGAAAATAACTAATTCTTATAACTTTTATCCAATGCAACTTAACAACACATTAGGCAAACGATTTGGGATTTTAGAAATAAAACTACAGCTTGTGTAAAACTCCAAAAAAAATTTATTTATATTCAAATTAAATATTATTGAATCAAGAACCAAATGCAATAAGAACCAACTTAATTGAATAACTATAGAGAAAGTTATGCACCAAACAAGCAACAAAGGTCAATGTTGTCAACAACCAAACTACAGGGACCTTGTGATAAATATTGTTCTCATTATAGAGCTTCGATTCAAGATCCAATCGGTCAAAGTCAAGAACCATGTGTTACGGATCAACTGTTAAAATTTAAGCTCGATCCAACGGTTAAAAAAGTAGGAACCTTCATTTTACAAAAAGTGTATAGTGTAGAAAAATGAGTAGCGCCACACCATATGCTTCTTGGTTGTGAGATTTTGACATGTTACACTACACAATTTGGTATCTAGCAATTTTATCTTCTCAAACTTATTTCAAAGTGGTTTATAGATGATACCAAACTGAACAATTGCAACAATCAATATCTCTCATTCCAATTGTATTCTAAACTGCCTAAAATTCTCTAACCCATAGATACCCAAACATGAAATTCATCCCCATTCAATACAATCTTCAATCAAACATACTCAGCACATTCCATAACGAATATAAGTACACTGTATTTCAAAGAAAAAGGAGTTCTAGCTTCTCTTACCTTAACAAGTGTTAACCCACGAACAAGCCCCAAAAGAATAGCACTATGACACGATTACAGCTTACGAAGCTGGAAAACAGAACTAAAGGAGGTGAAAACTAAGACCCTAGCAGAGGTTAAAGTGGAATTGAAGCTCAAGGGAGACCCTAGCAGAGCATGATTTTAGAGTTTTACTTATGCGGAGGATAACGTTCAATAAGCTCAAAGGAGGATATTGTTGTGCCCTAGCAAAGCTTCTGTTTCAAACAAGGGAGAAAAGGGGTGGACTGTTTTTTTGTAAAGGAGATAGAATTGAGAGTTAGTGGTTGGAAAGGGGGTTCTGGAGGTCCCTAGTGGGCTGACCCTGGGCCCTCTAGTAAGGCCAGACCCAAAGCCTTTTTAAATCATAAAAAGAGGGTCTTACAACCTCCTCAACAACAAAATTTTCGATCCCGAAAATTCACTCATTAGGTAGAAAGAAAACTATGCTCTCTATTACTTCTTGTAGGCTTTTTACCAAAATCTGAAGATAGCATCGGGTCTCAATCTAAAACATGTTTGTTATCACTTGACATCACCTAATCCCTTCCTTGAAGTACTGTCCACCTAACTTGATCACACACGACTCCATGACATACCCACAAGAAGTAAGCATTCTTGACCACCCTATCCACCACTGTCTTAGCAACATCATGCTTCTTTTGTTGACTTTGACCAGTGAGTAACAAATTCCATAACAATGTTACCTCACTTCCAGACCGGGTTTTTCAACTATTACAACGACAATACCAAATTTTGACACTTCCTCTACATCTATAAAACTACTACCCTGTAAATATTTCTCCACTATCTCTTTAGAATCACATATTTTCTCAACTTGAAATCTCTAGTATGGTCTGTACCTAGTAACTCTATGTTGCATCTCAAACTAGGATTGTCCAATTTGCCTTTTCCCAACCATTTTGAGAAACTCACTCGTTCTAGTCAAGTGACTTACACTAATGAAACCTCTTCACCACTCTACTTCCCAACTCAGATTCTTATACTTCACAAATTCTTACTCATACCTCAACAAACCAAGGTCTTGAACCCCTTTTTTGGTTAAGCATCTATTCTCACTTCCTCACTTCAAGGTCGGTACCTCTTCTTAAAACCATAGTTTTTTTCATCTCGTACTTCTTGTGTCGAAATTCCCTTGTGCAACTTCATGTTTCCTGCTCTAGATGATCACTGAACCACATTAACTAATCATCATACAAACGACACCTTTGTTGTGTTTATAGAACTCGCTACTGCATTAACCATCAGGTCATGAGTAAGATAGTCCATCTCATGCATCTCTTACCCTTGATAAGCATTATCTACCATCTTTGTGTTGCACTACTCTGATCCATACACAACTTACTTCTTCGTTTACTTAAAAAGGATAATCCTTTCGTGTCTACTATGACAAGGAAACACTCACCTTTGAGAAACTTCTATAAAACCTACAAAACTCGTGAAACTCTCCTTTTTATTGATAGCCTTAACATTCCTTTTTCTCAAAATTGCACTCACTCTTTAGAACCAAATTTTCTAATAGCAATTTCTCTCTCTGCCAAGACTTACACTTGAATGATTTGACATACCAGAACTTCTCCTCCAAGATTCACCAAACTTATAGTCATTCTTGTGATTATACTTAGTATAAGCCACTACTTCTCCAACACCTCCTCCACTTCCTTATTTACTTCAAACTCTCAGTAGGAACCATCCAATTAGGAACTATTGGCACAAGTTCTTCTTCAAACACCAATGCAAAACTGAACTCCACCACTCCAAGGTTAAAATTCTAGTACTTGCTTCAGAACACGTCTATAAACTCTTCTACCACTGAGATCCTTTGCTTCATTGTTCACTTTCCTTTGTCAGTAGACTTTGATTCATGTGAAACTATGCCCCCACCATTTAGCTTGATCCATACTTCATATGCAACCACTGACTTATCTCTTTTAATCAAAGAACACTACCTCATTAGTTGTCCCAGCTCATCAAAATGAGATTGAGAAAACAATCAATTCACCATTGAGATTATGTCCTAACCTTGCAAAGGAAACAATTCAAATTGGGTTTGAATTTAAATACTTTTATCACCACGAAAGCACGAACACACTTGAGCGAATCTTCACTTGGCCGCAATTGTAGCAAAAACCACCATCTCAACCTCAGCTCCTTTTTGCAGACAACCATGACTCCTTTACCATACTGGCGACATAAAGGCGTATACAACCCTAAGCAAAACCAAAAATCATAATCTAATCACCACCTTTGTAACATGTATCTTTTGAATTAGATCATCTATGCTAACCACTTTAGTACCAATCATCGCAAACACTCTCTTAGCTACTCAAAACTTTTGTTTCCTTTCCTCTTTCCATGTGATGTGACATTACTAACTATCCTTCCCCCACAAGAATAAACTTAACTATGTGCTTCTTCTTCTGATACTTGAAACCGTCCATATCATATCCAAGGTCAAACCTTTCTCTTTTGTGAGCCACCTTACCTAGAACATTCATTCTACTCTTGACTTGGATAACTACTATTGCTGAGAAGATCCAACTACTTCTTACTGATATTGATCTGGTATATAACCCCTAATATACTTCCTCCTCATATAACATCATCATACTTGACTGATCTTCAAAGCTCTGCCTTATATAAGCCTCCAACTACATATTTGCTTTTCCTATACTTCATGGTCTCTACCCTTAACCTCAAACCTTCCACAATGTTCCACTTCAAACCTCAGACATTGTCAAGATGTAAAACCAAGTTGATTTCTCAAACCTTACTACACGAGCACGCACCGATATCTCCTCTTATACTAATATTTGAACTCAACTCTTCTTGTAAAACTTGTGGTATATGATCTTAGAACCTGATCTTGCAGCTCCCTCAGCCCAAAGCGTTGCTTCTTAACTTTCAACATCATTTCTCAGCCCTCTAAACCAATACTCAGCTTTCATCATCTACCGATATACAACCCTCTACATCTTCACATCTTTGAGACAAAAGATTGTCTCATAGGCCCTACCAATCCTTGTAAGGGTAAGTAGGTCAAGTTGAGCCTGAATCTGCATTCCTCTACCATTATAGACACTAAACACAAACCACAGAGGTGCAAACATGACAAGCATAGGCATACAAAGAAAACTCGAACAACTAATGACTGTAGAACCTTTTTTTTCACTCTTCTTTCCCCAAACCATTAGAATTAAGAAAGAAAAAACTATCTCTGATCTAGTCATGAGTGTGCACTCTCGTTACTTTATCAAGACGTTTTCTATTCTCAAAACTTTTGGTTTTACCAATAAACTCGACTAAACTTGAATACTCAAGCCCATGGGACATGACCAACCCATAACCCTCAGGTCATCCTAAGGACGAACTGCTCAAATACCATAAATGTAACGTCCCAATTTAATAGATAAATCTATTCAAAGAAAACATCGTACATATTATAATATCCAAGGACACGAGACTTAAAGTATAAGGATTTCATAGTCATTCAAGTATTCAATGAAGGAAACCAAGGCACCCCAATGTACCCTTAACCCAAAACAGAAAGATTCGACAGATGACCAAAAGCTTGCTCATAAGCAAGATATTACAATATAATAATGGCTCTTCAACGTGGGCTCAGCAGCGGCCCAAAATTAAACCATGTCCAACTAAGATGCAGCATCCCCGTCGCCACTACGATCACCAGGAGTTCCCACATCTGCTCATATCAATAAATTGATGATCATCTAAAAGGAGAAAACCACACACGAGACACACAAGCAAACAAAAAGGGTAAGCTAGAGTGGAAAAAGGTTTATCATACAATTGAGCATGCAACTTAAAAGTCAAAGATACATAAATCAACCAAGCATGTGATGACCAACAAACAAGACACTAAGACTCAATTATCCGGATACATATAATCAGTCGGATTCACTGGATGGTTGCAGTTGTGGTAGCCTCTATTACTCTGCAGAGCCAATTGCCAATGAGTTTCACCCTACCACGCATAAGGTTAGCCTTCAAACATCTAAAGTCATTATCCTGCCAAAGATTATGGCCTCTTGTTACTCTCACCACTTGAGTCAGTACGCTCTACATGAGACTAACTAACTCCTTAGAGTTTCAGAATGTAATCTTTACTTGAATCCTTAGTAAATTATATAATGAGGCACCACCACTAAACCTTCGTGGAATTACGTCCTAACCATGAGGCACCACCATGAGCTCCCACTAACAAGGGTCATGCAATTACGTCCTGACCATGAGACACCACCACGAAACCATCGTGGAATTATGTTCTGACCATGAGGCACCACTATGAGATCTCACCAAAAGATTCATGGAATTACGTGCTGACCATGAAGCACCACCATGAAACCTTCGTGGAATTACATCCTAAACCATACCAAAATCATGCATCATCAACCCAACATAGAATTATCATGCATACCAATCTCATGCCAATGTACAACCAACCATCCAATCATGTTTCATACACATATCATGCTAAGCTCATCAATTCCAGATCCCAATATATCATATAGAACATACAAGGCATCATACTTGAACTGTTTAAAGCAATAAATCATTTGATCATGTGAAACATACATGTATCCAACAAACTCTGTCAATCTCGCTCAGGCTAAAGAGCTTTCGCTTGGGCGAGACTGCATACAGAGGACACGTCGAGGTCTCGCTCAAGCTAGCCCATCTCGCTCAGGCGAGACTACTCTCGCTCTTCGCTTAGGCGAGCTCTCGAACCAGAGAGAAAAGTGGGTTGCAGTTGTTCTCGCTTAAGCGATAGCTCCTCGCTTAAGCGAGAGCTTTTCATTTTGAGCGACCAACAGCTCGCCTGGACGAGATCAGCAGAACCTTCCCTGCTCTCAAGTGTACCAAGCCAGATTCAATCACATTAATAGCACAAGCAATGTATTTTCATACGACAGACAACATGAATCAAGCACCCATAATGTAAAACAGGCCAAGCATGCGAAAATGACTTAAAATAGCGGAACCCTAGCTTCCCTCGCCTGAAAAATGCTAGCCAAAGACACTGACACCTAAGCCAACGAGCACAACAGCTCCAGGAGCATATTCGAGAGTTGGGAACAGTGGTACAGATTAAAAACGAGGTTATCAACGTGCACCTCTGTTGGAAATCACGAAATAGAGCTTAGAAAAGAGAAGGTACGGGTTGAGAAGCAACTTACGTGGAATAAAATGGGGTTCTTCTAGCTCAATGAAGAGTGGGAGCAAAACCCTAGCAAAGCTCACGTAGCAGCAAGGGGAGAAGGGATGAGAAACTATTTTTTTTGAAAAGTGCAGAATAAGGGGGGTTAGGGCTGGTTTTGGGGTTTTGGGCACCCTATGACCTTAGACCCAACTAATTAGGGCAAACCCCTTAAATATAAGGAGTAGAAAAAGTGGGTCTTACAATTTCAAATATTAAAATTTAAAAAATCAGAAGTGTCATTTTACATTTACATTTTTAATATTTTAAAAAATTTATAAGCTTAAAGTAGATATTTTGTTTAAGATTTAAATTGATAATAAGTGAAGTGATTTTATGTATAAATTTAAAAAATATGTATATATAAATTGTAATTAGGCTTAACTATTAATTTAGTCTCATTTTGGAAAGAGTTCATTATAAAATAATTGAGACTCAATTGATTCAAAATTTTAAATATAAAGACTAAATTGAATATAAAACTCATGTGACACTAACACTAACATGACACTATACAGACATGTGGCACTATATAGACATGTAGCATTATCATGTGATACTACCAGTGTCACGTGACGCTACAAAGATATGACACATGGCCAAAAAACTAATAAAAAATGTAAAGCGAAAAAATAAGTATATAAAAGTTACTACGAATGATTTGGCGTTGACACCAAACTAACGAAAAATACCTAATTCTATCAAATGAAAATTAAGAAACTTAATTGAATCGTTCAAACAAATAAAATAAGATGACCGAATAATAATTTTTCCCCAAATAATTAAGAGAATTATTAAGTAAAAGAAATCCAAATAAATAAAAGACATGGAAAATTTATTTCACTAACCTTATACAAGGAATTCTCTTGAATCATTATTCAATAATTTTGATTGCTCAATGATTCCCTGATTTATTTAATAATAACTTCTTTGTAGAGAAATTCTAAATCAACATGTTGGAGACTTAAACATATAGTTCTTATCCCTATTCATAGAAACCAACGTTACCAATGTTTTAACCTAAATCCTGACAAAACTGGTTTTTTAACCTTAGTTAAAAATTATAAAATCAAGGTTTGAGTTTATCACATCCAAAACTAAGATTGGGTAAAACCAATTAATTAAATTAATCAATCTTATTAAAATGGAGAAGAAGAATTAGTAAAACATTTTTCTACAAAGCAAGATTAGTAAAACAAAATAACGCAAAGAAACAAAGAAAATGATTAGAAGTAATAAAAGAAATACGGACCTCTCCAATCACAATAAAAATTTACACACTCAATTCACTATGTATCACTCTTGAAATGATATAATGTGCACTTTTTTCACAAGGGACTTGAATTATTAAAGTTCAAATTTTCCTTCTCCTTTATCGTTGGGGAAATATAGGATTTAATTTCATATATTTGTAATTTGAATTTGATGATAATTTGTCGCATACATAGTCATATCTAGCATTTATAAAAACACTTTTGAGATATATAGAATTGATAGTATTTTCGACACTGTGTGTGAAAAGAAACATTCTTATAGTTTTATCGTGATTTCTAAAAGTCAATCAACGATTCAACACTTAAAGCTTTTCTATGAAGCATAAAATTCTCTTTTACAAATAGCACATCATTCTATGGGGAAGCATATAGTTATCATTACCTTATTTTCTTTTATTCACTGGGTCATATGCTGATAGTTCCTTTTCTTGTTCAAGTTCTATATTCTATTGTTGTTCTTATTCTGTGTCCAATTTAAGATTCTAAATGCATATTAATACGCCTGTGTTTATGAAGCGTTTAAGTATCATATCAGAAAGCAAAGGGTTTGATGAGGAAGGAGAAAATAAGTGGTGGAAAGGGAGATTGATGGTACCAAAGTGGAGGGTGTGGCTCTGGATATAGGTAAATGTGAAGAGAATGCTTGTAACAACTTAGAAAGATGTATTATAAGATTAACTAACTAATTATAGAGATAGAAAGACAGAAAGTAAAGAGGAAAGAGATAGAAGATTAAAAGTTTCATAATGTTGCTTCTTGATCGTTAAAATATAACTGGGGTTGAAACGCAGGTAGGTTCCACCATAGTCCATTACCAACAGTCTAACACAAAAATCACAAGGACTACTCAAAAGAAAAAGTCTATGGAGCACTAAGTGACCCCCATCGATTATTATGTCGTTTAGAGTGTGCATACCGACCACCACTACGACCAGGATCGCAAAGACTTACTCTGCAAATCTAGAAATCATTATTTGTCTTAGAATTCATTGTTAAGTTTGACGCTGGTAAAAATTTATACCATTACATACAAAATCTTAAATTGTTTAAACCACCACCATCAAACATGGCCAAGGTAAACCATTGGCTCGGGTTGGTTGGGGAACATGCTCTCACCAGCATAATTCTGACTTTCTCCTTAACTTTTTTCTTTCTTTATACAATTAAACGAAATTTTTATATGGAAGGGAATTATGTGAATGGATTATGGGGTCAAAAGCAAACCTACCCATTCCAACTTAATAATCATGAAAATATTCTCATCATAATAATTTTGCCTCGTTTTTCAGGGATACAAGCAAATGTTCACAGAAGCTAGCAAACAGTTCGCCCATAACATATAGAGGCAATGTAGAGATTCTTGGCCCATTTTTCCTGCAAAAACATCAAACTATATATCAATACCTAGCGGGGGCAAATCCTACAGAATCAAAGCAGTACCACATCACAAAAAAATCCTATAGAAATCTTTGTATTATTTTGATAAGTTGTTCTCTAGGTTAAGATCATTCTCAATAAAGCTATCAGTACTCTCCAGATCCTCCTAAGTTAATATTCCCCATCAAAAAAATTGAAAGAGTACCAAAAAACTCGAGAGGATAACCAAAAAGGAACAGCAGTGGCACACCATAGAAAACTGTTAGGATTTTAATTTCCTTTTTTTTTAATTAAAAAGAACAAGGTTCACAAATCACTGTAATTTCAGATATTTTTATGCGTTTTCAATGTTGGATCTAATTTAACCATATTCATAATAAAGATTGTCCAATTAAATTAAATTAAGAAATAATCAAACCTAAATATGGATTCGCAAACACCAACATGCATGCTAAAACTGCACACATCCCAAACACAATTAATATAACTGGAAATTACCTTAACATGGGTACTAGGAAAAGCAGATGTACGAAGCGTCTCCTGAGTTTCATCAAGCAATTTCCGCTTTGGTATGCTCAGTATGAAGGCTGCCTGGTCACTTGTAGCAGCCATGGAAGTAATCCGATAACCATTCTCCCATCGACGGTGGATTCCTTCACTTGGATACAAAAAGTCAATCTCCACAACCTTGCATCATCAAACGGAAAACAAATTCAACAATCAGCGTTTAAAACATTCATACAATACCGAATACCAAAAATTAGTGGTGAAAGATTTATATACCTGATCAGAATACCCAGAATTCCTGGACATGACGACACCCCAGCGGCTGCCAGCAGTAGTCATTGAGGTAACATGGAATCCTTCTTTCCACTTCTTGTTTATCCATTTGAAAGGAAATGATTCGCTGACTTTGTATGACTGCTGCGTATAAGGAGTTCCTAAAGCAAGGATTCAAACACGAGATAACAAACAGAAAGTCATTTAGTTTGAAGAACAGTTGATATTTCTTTCATTCCATAAACTAAACGAGGTAAAACAAAAGTAACTCCACTGTAAAATAATTTAAAATCTTCTTTTGTCAGCTTCTTTAACTAACGTTGTTTGCAAGAAAAGTTCATTTTCATTACGTAGCAATTCAATTGCATATAGGTTAAAAAAGACGGAACATATGGCATGAAAACCACCATGCGACCAAGGATAATAAATGTCTTCTATAATGCAATACAAGGAGAAGCTCAAATTGATATTAAAAATAACACATTGCAGTAAATGCAGCCTTGCAAGTTAATATTACTCGAGACACAATAATTAGCATCACAACCACCATGCGAACAAAAAACACAATATATTCAAAAGTTAAAATCACCTATTGCATAAAAGTTTGTAAAATGGGACAATACTTTAAATTCAAAAATGGGGGCCATGGGTTATGGTGGCCAAACGGGCCACGATAAGTAAACAATGGCAAAGTATAAAGATTTAGGTCAGGCTTTTCAAGGTAAATTAATCAATAGTGTATGAAAGAGGAGTCGGTTATAAAATTATATAAACCTTTAGACATAACAACCAAGGAACTCCCGTTAACTGCACCAGCGATGGCACTGATGTAGTAATTTTTCTCCCATTGCTCCATTATCCAATCCTAAAAGATCAAAATACCAGTAGTTCAGCACAAAGACATCAATTATTTAACTCATACATATTTATTTTATTTAACAAAAAATAAAATATATTATAAATCAAGGAAGAGAAAACACACCTTGTGCAGGAAGGCCAAAGATAACTCATAAACTTGTGAAGAAAAACCTGTTCCTGCATCCATGATTAGTGCCCATAAATTTGCTGCAGAGGCCACACAGCTTATATACAACCCATCCTCAATACCCTTGTCGACATGTTGTCGGAGCCTAGTGTCTGCAACATTATAGTGATATCTACAACATAGAAAATGTTATTTAAGACAAGATCAAGAAAAGTAAACACTTTTTTCTTTAAATGAATATGCCAATGCTTATGCTGGACATATCTTGTATACGTTTAGTCCTTTCAAGATAACTACCACACATAATAGTAATTAAAAGCCATTACTGCTTTTGTGGCAATGGAAGCAACTAGTATAAAAGCAATATAAACAGAAAAAATCAATAAACCTAAAATCAAGTAATAATAAGTAGGTTCATTTAAAGAACTAAAGGTTACTAAAATTGTAAGCAGAACCCGGGATAAGTAGTTACAAATCAGGTAGTTTTAAAATACGTAAATTCATTTAATGGATTAAGAGTTCCTAAAATTCTAAATTGTACTGGGGAATAGGGGAGCAGTATAAGAATCATATTTACTCGAGACCATGAAATTCAGGGTAAAATTTTCGAGGTTTAATTTATAAAATGTCCTTCAGACTAGTTCTCAAACACAAGATTATTCAGCTTTCCTGAACAATGTCAGGTTGCACCTTTTGCTTTCGTGCAAAATGATTCCTTAGTTTGTTTACTCCTATATTTGCATTCTGCTTCAGATACCATTGGCCAACTAGGCAATATTGTTTCATTCTATCGCTAGGTTTGAAAGGATGGCTAGTTTCATAATGAAGGAATTTGAGACTTCAACACGCATAGATATATAGCTGACTTCATATGGCCTCACAGGTGAGCAAATTATGGGAAGCCCAAATCCAATAGTCAGGAATGGAAAATTCCTGAACCATGACACATTTTTAAAAGCGAAAAGAAAGAACGCCCCAGTCAAGCAACAAAACTCATCTGCTCGGACATCAAAGCAAGAAAATTTTATGACTTCACACATAATCTAGAACATTATTAAGAACAAAGCCAGACAAAGGATGATGTAATAACTACCTCTGCTTCATGGGACGACGTGCATTATACACTGATATCCATTGAGTAGCAGGACTCCCCAATCTAACTTTCTTCTTAGGTTGTTCATCTTCTTCAAGATTTATAAGCATCCTACCTCTTTTTTGACCAACCTATTTATGCAAGAGGTTTAGCAATTGTATACACACTGCAATCAATCAAAATAGATGATATTCTATTAACACCCAAAAGAGAAATATCAAAACAGCCACCTTTAAAGCTCCATCTATTCTGATAGGTCTCAACGGAGTGCATGGTTCAATCAAGCTTTCAAAAAATGATATAAGCTTGGAATAATTTGGCTCCTCATCAAATCTCATATTAGTAACAGCTTCAAGAAACTGCTTAAATGGAGCAGGACAGAAGCAACACATCAACTCCGGGGAAGTGGCCATCTTTTTCTTACAAACAAGAAAGCTTTTATTGTCACCCTGTACATTTGGTCAATAGAGAGAAATTATATCACATAAAAAGAAACCTCTAAGAAGCAAGAATCAACATAAAACAAGATCCTAAGAACAGCACCTGATAACCCTGCCATGGTAATCTCCCTTTTATGAGAAATATTAGTGTGTATGCCAGAGACTCAAGATCATCCCTTCGACTTCCAGTCCTACCCAAATGTGCGTGTACACTAGCATACCTTATCGTTCCCCTGCACAAAAAAGCATATTATAAATATGTAAAAACAAAATATAGCCAAACAAACAAAAGCTTGAGACCCATAACATTTACAAACCTGAAAATATCAGGTCTCTGGTCATAATCAACATGTAGACCAGATGATGCATCTTTCCATCTAGAAGCTGAAAAAAATGCATGGCATGGACATTGATGAGCCATGAAAATATCAAGTAACTCCAATAATTATGAACTATAGGTGAAACAGAGTCAAAAACAAAAACAACCAGTTTGAAAGCAAAAATACCTAGACCAAGATCAATAAGATATAGTTTCTTATCATCAGCAGATCCGGGCTGGCCAAGCAGAAAGTTTTCTGGTTTCACATCCCCATGAACAAACCTGATTCCATGGTATGAGTTTCATTAAAAAAATTCATTAGTCATGACAAAGTCAAAATGAATGAGAATCTTAGGATAGACAGGACGGAAAAAACATCACACGCATTTACCCTTTCAAGTGAAGCTTCTCCAGAATTGATATAGCCTCTACGGCAATGCATGCGGCCATACTAGGAGACATTCTGTTCAGAACAAAAACGTTAATGGGCAAATGTGGGAAGTGTTTAAGTAAATTGGGCTATTAAGGGAGAATCCGAATCTTACGATTGGCCAAGAGAATTCCATACATCCCAAAGACTGGGCCCAAGCATGTCCATGACCTGAAATAAATTGTTTACTTTAGACAATAAAGAGCAAATCAATATATGCTGATATAGGAAACTGCAAACTATATCTTACCAAAATGTAGAAATCTCCTTGTCGGCCCTTGTAATGAACCCAGGGAATTCCATAACAGCCATTCAGAGTACTTTTCAATGTAAAAAGTATAAAAGTGAGAATTACATAGTATCATTAGATCAATTGAAGCTAAAAATATATTTTCTTGATAATCATGTTCTAACACAAAAGGCAGATTACTCACCTGTAAACTTGCCACTCATAAGGAGGCCCATAATTGCAACCCTTACTGTTTCTGTGCTCAAACTTAAGTGCAACCTGTAAAGAAGGTTAAAGTATTAAAAACGAATGTATCATTCAGCATAGGCTCACTACTACTTCATTACATCCTTAGAGAGATTGAAATTCCAAGTAATACCTCAACCGCATCAGGACCTGTTCGATCAGAGCCACCACTTACCCTTCGACCAACATAAACTTGACCAAAACCACCCTTACCCAATTTCCTTTCTATCTTATATATAGGAGAGTTACCAACTTGTACCTGCAATTAATGAGAAAATATTCACCTCAAATGAAGTAACAAGGTACTACCAAATCTAACTAAAAACAATAACTGCAATGCAGTCTGGAATAAGTGGGAAACATAATAAACGTTACTCTAAATATGTACAAGAAAACATCTATTACCAAACTCAAATCTTCTCCTGAACGGCCAAATTAACACTAACTCAACACATCAACAAAACAAAAAAGGCAAGAAATGCAATAAATATTGTAATATAACCATTATATCCAGCACCAGCATACTTGTTAAGATTAAAGAATATACCAGTTGTAACTATGGTTACTAAAGTTAGCACCATGAATAAAACAAAATTATATTTGGAAAAGTAAATAACGCTATCCACGAGAAGTAACATGCAACAAGGGTATACCCTCTCAGGAACAGGAGTTGTGCTGGGTTCTTCCTCAGCTACAGCCACCTTATCTGCACTTCCACCCTCCATCGCAATGTTATTATTGGCCACTACCTCTACGTGATTGTAAACGGGTTCTGGAGCCCCTAAAGCAACAGGTTCAGGTAAAACTTCGCAAGGTTCAGGGTCCAGATCAATCAATCTTGCTCCACGGCCTCTACCAGCTGCAGTTCGCCTTGTGGGTACAGCTGGTGAAGGCCCTTTGCCTACAGCTGTGGCATTACCACCTCTCCCTCTTCCACCTCCAACTCTCCTCCTAGTTCGATTCTGAGCAGGTTGTGCCCAATTCTCTCCTTGTTCAACAGGCAGTGGACTAGGCTGAAGATCTCCAAGCCGTTTCGACCTTCTAGCTCCACTTCTCAACTCTGGCATCCTCTCCCCATTCAAATCATAGCCCACTTGAGTATCACCCAAAGAATGGTAAAATTCCTCTGCAATGACAAAATCAAAGCAAAAAGACAAATGAGTTCAAAGCATTCACTGAGAAACCTTTTTAGCATCAAGAACATAACCTCCTCATGATCAACTGAAAAATTATAAAGACGAGAAAATATCTAAGGAACCAGCCTCAGTCAGCCATCAGATAACAACATAAAGAAAGTAGCGTACTGAAAAAGCAGTAGATACCAAGAAAAAAAAGATTCCATTTTCAGCAAAATATACTCCACAACCAAAAGAATGTCCCTAAAAGCATACAAAGAAACCCGTCACTTTATGCATTCCAAATTCAACGCTCACCTCTTATATCATCATTGTCGGTCAATATCTTAAACTATTTCACAGAAAACCAAGAACAGAAAAGAATCAAAAACATAAAACACAAACAAGTTCCTATCCTAACATCAACAACCGAAACAGATGACACAAATTCCAACAAACTCCACCGATTGCTTCATCTGAAACGCCGGCACCACTAAAAACGAAAAAGCTCAAACCAGATGGAACACTCAAGGAGAAAAACCAACAAATCTTCAATCCGATCATTAAAAAATCATAAATATTTAAAAAAAATCACAAAAATAAAAAAAATAAAAAAATATCCCCAAACCGTCATCGCATCGCACACACTCACCGGCAACATCTATCTCAAACCGATTCACACCAAAAAAAAAAAGACCACAAAATAAAATAAAATAAAATAAAAAAACATAGATATTCCAAACTCTGCAGAAAAATAGAAGGCAAATAAACCTCACAGATCGATCCGGCGAGCTGCGGAAATGGAAGGATCGGGGAGCGATGGGCGTAGGGACGAAAAGCGAGGGCGATCGAAGTGAAGATCGTGAAGGAAGGAGTGAGGAATGAGCCGGAAATGCGTAATGGTGGAAGAGGAAAAGGTGGAGGAGGCTTTGAAAGAGTGAGCGGAAGGAAAGTATGGCTAAAGCATCGTGATGGAGAAATTTAGGGTTCAAAGGGAAGACGAAGAAGAAGAAGAAGAAAGAACGGTTCGTGAGAGTATATTAGGTGGATGAAGATATGGGTTACCCTCTTTTGGTTTTTGTTATCTCTGCTTCTCTTTTCTTTTTCTTTTTTTTTCTTTTGAAAGAGAGAATGCGGTAATGGTGAGTTTATTGTTGTTGGTTGTGTACGTGTGGGTTTGTGTGAGAAACTGTTTCTTTTGTGTTTTATTTATACACCATGCAATGCAAGTGTGCCCTCATTCGCACCAAAACGATATTACAACAATTTTTTTTATTCTATTTCCAATTATCAGTTTCTTTTTTTTCCTTTCTTAAAATTAAATAAAATATATCCGTTTCATGCAATTCAAATTTTTTTAATTTTAAAATATTTTCTTTGACTTTTCATTGTACTGCAGTTACAAAGTCTGATAATTGGCCGATTCACATGTATGCATGAATGTATAAAGATAGAAAACGGTATTACAATAATTACATTATGTGGGGTTTGATTTAATTCTCAACTTTACTTAATTAATTAATCTGTTTGTTCTTTTAACTTTTTATCTTAATTGCCTCTGAATTATTATCAGTTCATTTATTTATTCGAAAACACTAGAGAAGTAAAAAAAAAAATAGGGATTAGATTGTGTGAGAATCATCTTCATTTTCATTTTCTACAAGATTTTGTATTTATTTTGGTGTATTTTGTTTTACAAAAAAAAGTCGGATAATAATAATTTGGAAATTATTCACCCGTTAGGTAGGTTACCAAAGACGGTTGTTTTAGATGAATAATAACGTTATTGCATATCAATGTTAAATAGTTTGAGTATATGTTTTTCCTTTATATGTCTATCTATATATTTATCTGTTTATTTGCATGCTAAAATAATTCCGTAAAAAATATTATTTAGTAGAAATTATTAGGAAGTTTCGTAATCATGGATCAAAATTAAATTTTCAAAATAAAATCAATGTTTTTAATTGCATTCAATAAAGAATTAAATACCTGACATTAATATTATTTATATTTTGATAATTAATATTTGTTTTAATGATTTTCAGTAGTGTTTTTTATTTATTGCACAGTTTTCTTTTGAACTAATAATTAAGGATAGAAATTAAATATTAAATTATTATATATATAACACACGTATCATTTTACACTATATCTTTTAATTTAATTTAATTCAAATCATAAATAACGTTATAAATAAGATGTAGTCATATTTGCATGATTGTGTTATGTTTATTCACAAATTAATTTTGTAATTTTAAAATTATGATTTGACAATTCAATATGATATTTATAGGTTTAAAAAAAATCATGAGAATTGTTCAAAAATAAAATAAAAACGGAAACCAAATTCATACATGTTGAGTTCAAAATGAATTAATCCAGTTTAGTTTTCTTTTTATTGAGTCAATAATTTTATAACTTCATTGGATCCATCACAGTTTGTGGATTAACTTATAATATTTTACCTTTTAGTTTATTTTATATTATAACAGTGGATTAACTTGACTTATTTTTAGAACAGTATAATCAAAATATTCATTTATTTCGCTAAACATTATAACAAAAATATTAATTTAAAATTATAGTCTCGTAAAACATCTATAACAATATACAAATAGGATTTTCTCTTTTGTATCCATATTTTATAATACCAAATATGTCCTTTACAATATAATTATTTATTAAATTTTTTAAAATTAATGATTATTTTTACCTATTCTCTCTATTCATTTTATTTTAATTTTAATAAATATACATTTATTTTATATATTAATTTAATAACATTATACTATTATCATCTACTAATATAATATTATTTATATTTAAAAAATGCGTTACAAAATGTGTTTACGTTAGTTATAATCAAAATATTAATTGAAAATTGTAGTATCAACTTACATATATAATTAGACAAACAAATTAGTTAAACATAAAAACGATTTAAATATGATTAAATAATATTTTAATCTTTAAAAATATCAAATTGTCAATTATATAATTAAAAGTAATAAATAATTATAATATAAAACTTATAAAAAAAATAATAAATAATAAATAAAAAGTTGTATTTGTGGGTTATGGATCAAGTCATTTTCAATCTCATTCGAATATTTTAACTCATACATTAAGTAAGTAAAATACAATTTAACTCAAAAAATTGTAATATAACTTAACATCCGTTGTTACATTTGCGAGTAGACTCATTTAACAAAAGTGAAATTATTTGATTTATTTTTTCATAAATTATAATCAAAGTTAATCTATTTCATCAAACATTATTATAAAAGATAGTTAAAAATAAAGTGTTAACTTACACAAAGAAATAAATTAAACTTTAAAATTATACAAATATTATTGAATAACATTGTGTATTTAAAAAAATCAAATTATCAACTTACTTAACTAGAACTAGTAAATAATTATAATAAAAAATATGTATGAAAAATGGTAAAATTTTAAGAAAGGGTTGTTGGTGGTGAGTTATGAGTAGGATGGCAACGGGTCGAGTCGAATATAGATAGTGTTTACCCGTTATCTGATCCGCAAAAAAAAATCACTCGTTATCCAGATGTTTACCCATTTAAAAAATATCTACAAATTTTTTAAAAATTCGCAGTACCCTTGGATACCCATATATCTGCGAATATTTAAAAAAATATACATATTTTATAAATTTTTTAAATAAAATTAAAAATATAATATATAAATTAAATTAAATATAAATTAAATTTTAATTTTAATTTTAATTTTAATTTTAATTTTAATTTTAATTTTAATTTTAATTTTAATTTTAATTAAATTTAACCTAATAAAATAGAAATTGAATTTATATTTATATTTAACTTAATAAAATATAAATTAAATTTTAATTTTAATTTTTTGTTGATAACTGATATTTGCAGGTACAGTTAATATGATACTCACACCAAATCCCTTTATAAACAGGTATTCAAATATCCGCTATTCGTTACCTGCGCGTAATAAATATCCACGGATAATAATTATTCATTGCAAATTGCATATATTCGCGAGTACAATTATTTTTGTCATTTTTAATTATGAGTCAACTCACTTTTAACCTAGCTCAAATCCATCTAATGTGCAAATTAAGTGATTTAAATTTAGTTTAATTCAAAAAATTGATTTCTTTTCTAAACTTAATCCGACGCGGAACTCATAGTGAGTGAAGCTTGCTCACAAATTTGAATCTATTCTTATATTCTAATTTTTATTATGTGGTTCTGTTTTAATAATTACACTTCAAAATATTCATCCTCCACTGTATATATGTAGATTAGGGTATTTGAACGTTATAAGATTCAAATTTAAATTTAAAATGTATAATATTTGTTGATTTAGTTTAACTAAACATAACATTAGGTATTTTATTTTATATGTTATATTATAAAAGAAATTAAGTTGTGGGTACAAACTGTTTTTCTAAAATTAAGGCTTTTTAAAAATATATATTAAATAAATAAATAAATTAGGGAAAGTTGAAATCAATAGAATATTGATAATTAATAATGAAAATGTTATATTTAAAAAATAAATTTTATTAGTTTATTTAAACTATAAATATAGAATGTTCTATCCCACTTTAGAAGGAAACAAATTTGAAAAAATTATATCAATAAAGATTATATTAATATTGTAATTTTAGTGTATACCAATTGGAAAATTTATTATAGTTTAATGTAATTGATGATATATTTAGAAAATTAATTTAAAAAATTGTATTTATTGAAATTAGAAATCAAACAAAAGTTATATTTACAAAAATGAATATTTATATTTATTGTTGTTAATAATATTTATATTTATTTTATTATTAAAAATGATAAATTGATTTATTTGAAAGTAAAGATGAATCATTTATATTTTCTAACAATATTTGTATTTATTGTTTTCTCATTGGTATGTTAAGAATGATTTTAGTTCTTATTATTTTATGATTCAATTTAGTCTTTATATTTTTTAGAAAGGTTCAATTTGATTATTTTAGTCGAGTTTGACATTAAAGTTGTGTCCATACATATTACATGTCAGTAGGTGGAATTTTCTTTTTATTTTTTTTTCAAAAATGTAAACGGTCATATGTCAAATAAAAATTGTTTCACATGACGGTGTCAGTGTCATGTGACAGTGTCTTATATTCAATCTAGTCCTAATATTTAAAATATTGATTTAATATTAACACACACACACATATATATATATATATATGTATATATACATACATATATATGTATATATATATCAAAATAACTTTTTAGAATTTATTCATTAAATCATTCCACTTAAATATTCAAATTAATTTTATTTTATATTTTTTAATTTTAATAAAAAAATTATATTTTAAAACTTATAAATTTTTAAATGAAAATGTAAATGTAAAGTAACACTTATAATTTTTAAATTTTATTTGTCACGTTAAATTTATAAAGAAGTTAACAAAGATGTAAAGTATATTAAGTTAAAAGATGTAGGTTTATTTGTCACGTTAAATTTATAAATAAGTTAACAAAATACATTTTTTTAAATTATTTCAAATATTAAAATTTAAAAAATTAGAACTTGGAAGTGTCATTTTACATTTACATTTTTAATATTTCAAAAAATGTATAAACTTAAAGTAGATATTTTGTTTAAGATTTAAATTGATAATAAGTGAAGTGATTTTATGTATAAAATTTTATATTTAATTGGATTAAACTATAATATGATGAATTTTGGATCATCATTTAATATAAATTATGATTAATGATTTTTTTTTTTTACTTTTGCAGTTTGTTACTACATAAAGGAAAAACATGTTCCCACTTAAATAAAACTTAAACTTTCGCAATTCACATTAATTTCTATTCTTTAAATTTGATTAAAGGATTGAAAAAAATATGAAATTTGAAAATCCTAATTTCGTTTATGTCTACCTCACATTAATGGTTCTAATTCCACATGACATTGTTGCGTGCATTGTCGAATGGAAGAAATATAAATGGAGATTGAAAGAAGTTGAGACTCGGGAGAAAAAAAAATTAAGATTTAAAGTTTATAAAAAGTTGTAATTATGAATCAATTTATTTGTGTTAATATATAAGATGATTGTAATATATTTGATTTTTCTCTATCTAAACATTCTAATATATGAATCTAAGTATCTTAATTTGTAAATTTAAGTTATTTACCTCAATTTAAGCACTCTAATTTAACTTTTATAAAGATTTTAGTTTTCCTAACCCAAAATAAAATTATTAATACCTAAAATAGTTTTTTATTAAGATTAAATTCATTTCTCGTCTTGGACGATATTTTAAATAATAACGAAGTATTATTATTTTTAGTTAATGTTAACGGGTTGTAGTAAATAAATTTTAATCAATACAAATAAGAAAATTAGAATATATATATATATATATATATATATATAAAGATAACACCAACTAAATAAAATAATAATAATAATAATTTTAATATTTTAAAATTAACTAACATGTAAATAATATTAAATTTGAAATAAAATAGTTTTTAAAAAACTAACAGATAATAATTTAGTTGTATTTCATTGAAAGAAAATTTTCTCAATTTTATTTTGCCTCCACCTTAATTTTGTTGTCTTTCTCTCAACTTACTTTTCACTTTTCCCTTAAACTTTAATTTGTCTCATTTTCCCATGTTATTTTATGTTTTGGAACAAAGATAGAACAAAGTTGAAATTAGGCTGGAACACAACAGAGGTGTAAAGAATGTGGGATATAGCTTGAACGGAAGGAGCCACAAAGTGAAAATATGAGTGAATATTGAAAGTGGATGTATCAAAGATTGAATGCTAATAGACATCTCACAAATTATTTTAGAGAAAGAGTGTATGATTTTTTATAATATGTCATTTGGTCAACAAAAGTTTGCAAAACAAGGTGAATTGTTAAGATGTCCTTGTGTTAAGTGTAAGTGTAAAGTTTTCAAGTATGTGGATCAAGTTAGGTGGGATTTTTACGAAGAGGGATTTGTACCTAATTATTACTGGTGGACAAACCATCAGAATCTCATAAGAACAAATGACTTCTCAATCAATCATAATCATGCAATAGAAAAGAATTTCACTTGTGACTTTAAAGCTTAAGATTGAATGACATGATTCTGTTTAATAACTTCAATCCTAAAAAAAGTATAAGAGATAATAACCAGACTATTGAATCAAAACAGCTCAAAAAATTAGGGTTTCACTCTGCACACAAGTGTTTATAAATGATCACTCATAATTAGCATGCTATAAAACCATTTCATCATCTTTTTTCCATCATCTAATTTACACAACGCATACATTTGGTTAGATTGAAGGTCTTTCAAAGGTTGAAATGAGGCTTGGATAGAAGAAATAGGGTTTTTTAGGGTTTCAAAAACACCACTAAGCCAAAGAAAACAACTAAATATAAATAATTCATGGTATCCTAGTATTCTCTACTAAGCAGTTTTCCAAAAAAAAAACACATACCTCTCATAACACAACCCCTTTTTATCACATGAGATTTGTTGTCTCTTCTCTTCTTTCTCTTTTATTTTTCTTGGAGTAGGGTTTTCACAAAAGCCTACCCCAAACTTATTCAATCTTATACCCTGTAGAGTGTTTATACCCTACCCCAAATTGATTTGATCTCATATCTTTATTTTACTCAACATGTACTAGTTCTCTTTGGCCGAGACACGATATATTTTCTTTAAAGGCTAAGGGTAAAATAATGAAACAATTAGGCTAAAAAAGGATAACAACAAATAATTAACATATATTAGGGTGGGTTGTTTGGCTAAGTAGCTTAAACATATCAAATAAATGCATTTATCCTTTCTAACCAATTATGCAATTATATAATAAGAATCAGGCAAAAATCAATTTCATGACAATGATTGTTTTCCTTACATCTCTATTCTCAAGCTCACAACACTCATATGCTTTCAACACTCAAATGTTTCCATACTCAAATATCCAAAAATTTGGTTATACTCTCACACTAATTAAGGACTAACTAAATATAAACATATCAAACTATCTCACAATCAATGTGCCACAAGTTATCTCAACTATATACAGAAATATGAGACAAGAAAATCCTTACTCAAACATATTCTAATATGGTTGACCATCCAAACATTCAATTCATATATTTTGAGGACATGATTAGAACAAGCTAAAAGAGACTTTAACAATTAAGCATGTTCAAACACAAATTAAAAAAAATTCGTTGAGCGAGCATCAATGCATTCGTTAAGCAAGCAAACTCACCTAGTGAATGAAAATGTGGGGCCAATTAGTCGTTGGGCAAGCATAATCGCCTAGTGAATGAAAATGTGTGACCACATGGTCACTTGGCGAGAGGATTTGCCCAACAAGTGATGCTAAAATATATATTTTAAAGGATAAATTTTCTAAATACTAGGTTGCCTCCCAAGAAGCGCTTATTTAATGTCTTTTAGCTCGACGCATGATATTCATTATGACTTTTTTTTTCTTTTGGTGGGTAGCCTATTGAACTAATATCATATGATTTTTTGTATGTTATATTCATTTTTATCAATATGTTGTACTCACAAGAACACAAAAGATACTTGAACAAACAAATAATCCAAATTTTTATATAAAAAAAAATTGAGAATTGGAAATAAACAAGAAAATAACAAAGAAACAAGTGAAAATAGAGAAACAAAGAAAAAATTGCAAAACATAAGCACACCAACCAAACAATAATTCCAATATGCAAAATGATTAAACAAATTTCCTAAGCAACCTCACTGAAATGTCTCTTGTTACAAAATTACTCAGTACTCCCATTTGTGATGTATACTACTTTCCTTATTCCCAAAAATCAAAACATGTGTATGTCTCTTATAATGACTAAGTCTGAAATACCTTACCAAATCTCTTGGACAAAACATGCATCAAAACTTCCATTAAGAACTAGAACAGTTGAGACCAAACACACAATCACATTTATGGTGAATTGTAATATTTTGTTTGATTTGATTAGTTAGACTGCTAAAATCCTATGTCTAGGACCTTTCAACAACTAGATCATGCTCTAAGACGTACCCCAAGATAAACATTAAGCACAAACTCTATTAATGGAAATCATAATCCATAGACCAACTACATAAAAGAAAACATAAAAAAATAAAATATATAACAAAGTCTAAAAGAGACACAAAAGCCAAAATTGCTTTGTGTTTGAACATAAGTCCCCAACAACAACGCCAAAAACTTATTATGAAATTGGTAAGTGTATCAAATTGCATAAGTAATACAATGGACAAGTCCATATATCGTTTTCTATAAAGACTAATGTGTTTAAGATAATTGTGTTTACTAATAAAGGATAAGAATAATGAAACATTTTAATGTATAAAGAATGAATTCAAAATTAAGAAATAAACAAAATTCACGCAATGAAAATAATTAATTTGATTTAGGAAACTATATGGTCAAGGTCTCACTGGGATTGAGTTTCATGATTTCATTCAAATCAAAAATACCAAACAATATATTTCTACCTCTGTCTCTTGCACTCACTCCTTTTTGTAACTAGCATCGATTTTGTCACAAACAAGCCTAAACTTTAATAATAAAAACTCTATGTCTAACAATTTTTATTATTAAGTTCGCATTAGTGAACAATATTTTGATGTTATGAATGACTAATGTCCCATCTATGTCTAGCATGTGATCAAAGTCATCAACAAAGGAGATATTGTGATCTCCGAAGAGCGGGATCAGGAATAGTTTGACGTGATACAATTAGACAAAAGAGCAAAGTACACTTTTATTTGCACTATTTCCAAAAATAATTTATTAAGGTCTGTAGGTTAAAGTTGGTGAGGAGACATGGGACTCCAAAAAGATTAACTACTGAGGAAATGAGGGAGTTATGCTAAAAAAAGTCCCACCCTCAATAGGAAATATGAATCCTTTGTAACATCCCGACCAGATATTACGGGTTTAAAATAATAAAATAAAAAAAGAAAATAAAATCTCATTAATTATGGATCCATTTCCCAAAAATGCGGGAAATTTTAATCTTTTATTTCACCATAACAGTAACTGAAATCCAAAATGAGTAAATATCCATTATAAAATTAAAGTCTGGTAATGAAAGAGTTTGCAAATGACTTAAAAACATAAAACATGAATCCATGATGAAATATCCCCAGTCTAGCCCCGCTCCAGCGCTACGCCTCACCAGATCCACCTGCAAACATCATCTGCTCACGTATATCGCATATACGATCATCGCCACACACAAGCAGATAGAGTGAGCTAACAAAATAACATATTTACAAAGGAATTCCATCCTTTGATTTCATAACACATGGCCACAACCATGTTAACCGTGTTCTATATCTTCTAGTGAGTACCTCAAGGTGTCTTGCTACCATATAACCGATAGAGCACATGTGGGAAACCATGCTACGGATCATACATCGTAATGCCAGGTGAAGTTCCCAAATACGAACATAGTTCGTAACGTCCAAAGACTACCAAACTCGTCAGCTAATTACTAAAGAGGGCAATCTATCTGGACCCATCTATATTGGCCACAACCAGCACACTCACACCGGTAACACTCGCCAACCCGAGCTCAACTCAAGGGTTTCTCGTGTTCATCTCAACTCAAGGGATGCCATTTCGAGCCATACTCGAGGAACGCCACATGCTTAACCCCTATCCCGACCTCAACTCAAGAGATACGTTCTAAGCCACAACTTAAAGAACACCAGCAAGCCGACCTTTAAAATATCCTAGAAGCTTGGTAGATCACGCATACAAAACCAGTAACTCATGTTGTTGCAGCAAAAATTGCCTTGCGTAGGTCACGTAGCGCCAGGCGCTGCCACACACCTAAGGACCCACTGACATGCAGAGTCTGCCCGACGGAATCCTCCTCACCGCCAGGCGCCACTTTGATCTTGTTCCTGTGGAGAACAAATAAGATATGTCAGACACAAACGTTACCTTACACTAATCTGCGATCTCCTTAGTAGGCTTCCTTCCGGCTGGTATATGTCATCTGTGGACATCTCAGTGTGGACCAGTTTGGACCCGAGAGGGGTTACCTGCGGAAGAGACTCTGATGCTCAATTCAGCAAAAACTCTCAGAAAGTCAAATCTCGTAATTAAGGAAGTAATGAATGCGTACCTTTAATTGTTAGGGTCTACACATATTTATAAATTATTAATTATGTCTAGCCACGTCATGGGTTGGGCCCCTGTTTGGGTCGTAGATGGGCTTGGGTCTTAGGCTAGGCCCCTTAGTTCGATTATCGTGGGCCCTTAGGGTCCTTGCTGATAGTGCTCTGAATTTGTCAAGTTCTTGTTTAGTTATCCTAAGTTAGTGGCTTAGGCCGGTTATCCTGTAGCGACTTAGGCCGAGTACTTGTTACTCATTCATACATGGTGATTATTACAATTTCTTTGTCCTCTACGCTGCTTAATTTCCTGGAATTAGTCACCTCAATAATCTTCGATGGTTCTATGGGTATCCAAAATATGAACGAGATGGATATTTATTGTCCCAACCATTCCTGTTAG
>Ga0214544_1003897_pt1 | contig 30389 bp, 9 predicted proteins | sample CNSS3metaG_FD_160074 | JGI IMG/M metagenome (GOLD analysis project Ga0214544, IMG submission 160074) | Root nodule microbial communities from cowpea collected in UCLA plant growth center, Los Angeles, California, USA - CNSS3 | ecosystem: Host-associated > Plants > Roots > Nodule | place: USA...
ACGATTTAAAAAAAAAAAAAAAACAGACCTACGAACCACAATGCTGAATCGAACAATGGAGAGCAACAAAAACCCTAACTTTGGGAGGATCGTCTTCTCCCTTCGTCTTCTTCGATTTCACTACAACACACGTCTTCTCCCTTTTTCTCCTTTCTTCCTTTCTTCCTTTTCCCTTTCTTTCTTTCTTTTCCCTTTCTTCGTTTTTGCTTGCTCTGCGCACACCCACTCTCAAGAGAAAACCTACCTTCTCACCCTTTCAATTTTGCTTCCTCTGCGCACACCCACTCTCCAAAGAAAACCTATTTTCTCACCCTTTCAATTTTCACGCCCACACCCACTCTCCAAAACGTGCCACGTCTGAAGTAAAATGGTTTAGTAATAATTTTAATTTAAAAAATAAAATCCACCTGTGCATGCCACCTCATGGAATCAAATAAGGGGTCAAAAAATGGAGTCAGGATATCATTTTCCTTTTAGTAAATACTTATCAAAGAAACACATTAAAAACATGAACCATCTAATCTATCGCTACTTAGTAACATATTATAACAATAGCAAATTTAAATGTAACATGTGATGCAAACAAACCTTCTTGTATATCGAAATACGCACATGAATTGATTAAATGTAATGTATTTCAATATCAAATCATTTTTATAATACTATTGAAAATATATATATATATATATATATATATATATATATATATATATATATATATATAAACTTATTTTTATTATCTATGCCTATTACTAAACATAATTAAGTTTTATAACCCGTCTTGTAACTATGCTTTAGTATACACATTTTATTACCAATTTTTTTTATATAAATCATTTTATTATTTAACCATTTTCATTTTAGAATTATTTTCTTAAAATTTAATTAAATGCGAATGGTAAATTTTTCAAAAAATTTATTATATATATATATATATATTTTAAATACTTATAATAAAAATTAACTTTTTATCTATAACAATATATAAAGGGGATTCCCCTTTTTGCGTCTCCATTTCAAAATACCAATTTTGCCATTTAAATATAATAATTTATTAAACTTTTAAAAATTAACCGTTACTTTTACAAATTTTTTATAAAATCGGCTATCTCTGCTTATTCTCTTCTTCTTTATTTATCAATGGTTATTCTTTCATCTGTTCTGATATATTTCACTTTATTTTTAATAAATGTAATTTTAGTTTATATATTAACTTAATAACATTACAATATTATCACTTACTAATATAATATCACGCATATTTTAACAATATATAAAGGGGATTCCCCTTTTTGCGTCTCAATTTCAAAATACCAATTTTGCCATTTAAATATAATAATTTATTAAAATTTTAAAAATTAACCGTTACTTTTACAAATTTTTTATAAAATCGGCTATCTCTGCTTATTCTCTTCTTCTTTATTTATCAATGGTTATTCTTTCATCTGTTCTGATATATTTCACTTTATTTTTAATAAATATAATTTTAGTTTATATATTAACTTAATAACATTACAATATTATCACTTACTAATATAATATCACGCATATTTTAAAAATCATACACACAAGCACTATGCACCTGTGTTTCCGCCAGTTATAATAGAAAAAGAGTAAAAACATATGTTTCTTTAGTAATAATTTTTTTTTATAGTTATTAAAAAATACATGTAAAATAAATAATTTTTATATTTTTTTAGTGTAAACATATGTGTACATATATTATTTAAATATATATAATATTCTATTAATAAATGATAATATTTTAATATTATTAAGTTAATATATAAAATAAATTTATATTTATTAAAAATAAAGTAAAATAAATATAAAAATAATTTTTAAATGAATAAAAAAAGAAAAAAATAATTTATTAAATTTTAAAAGAATAAATACAATCATTTATTTACCATCTAAAAAATATAATTACACGGCATAGAGTATCTAAACCGCCAACACATAGTACCAGTTTGTCCCTGTCGCTCTTACAAATGGTGCTTTCTGATTGGTGGAATCCAAACCCTCATTTCATTTCACTTCATCTTTGTAATCAGTTCCTTCACAGTCAACCGCTCCAACCCATTCACTCCTATCCGAAATCCTTCTATTCTCACTTTCCCTTTCACCGGCCCTTCAAGTTCCCCGCTTCTCCACTCTGCGACTTCATTTGGACTTAATTTGGCGTGCATTTCACTGTCATTTCATTTCACTGCCATTCCGCCCTTCCCCTCTACCTTCGTTTTTTAAATTCGCCCTAAATTTCTCTGCATTTCAATTTCAATTTCAGTTCTCACTCTCTCTCTCCCCCTCTATGAATATTCTTCCCATGTTTCCTCGGTTCTACAGATGGAGATGGAAACTCTGAGCCTCATTTTTGCCTAATATCGCTTTCTTCTTGAGATTCAGTGTTTGGATTTTGTTGTTTTTCGTTTCGATTGACCCGAAACATCTCCTCCTTCCCGTTATTTTTTATCGGGTTTGGTATTCGATCTTCACTTCATCATCTCGCAATCGGTCAGTTTTCCTTCTCCGCCTCCAATTGAAACTCTTTTTTCATTCCAAATTTTAAGTTGATTGTGTAGGTGGATGAAACATGTGTATTTTTAGTGTGAAGCATGCTGATCATTTTTAGTGAATTATATTGATATAATATTTGATGATAATACTTTTTCGATTACAGCATAAGTAAGTTTTGATGCAGATTTGTGATTTTTTTTATTGTTTACAATTTTTAAATGATTTTTTTTTGTAATTTGTGCGGTAATTATGGAACGGTTTATTAGTGATATCATGCAAGTTTTTTTTTTATTTTTTTTTTGGACTCTGTTTGGAATAAGAATAATTTTCTCCTTTTCTTTTTATAATTTTTACTTCTCTTCTCTTGTGTGATTTTTTCTATGCTTTTGTGACAAGGTCTTAACTTTTTCTTTTGTCTTGTTTTAACTTTATTCAGTCTGCTTGATATGATTCTGATTCTGGATTTTATTCAGATCTTGTTCCATTGCTCAAGCTTTTCTGGAATATTCTCTTTTTTTTTTATTGTTTTACTTTATGGGTCGAGTACCATGCTTTCCTGGGTCTGTTGTTTGAACTTCAAGTTTTGATTTTGATGTCTAAGTTCTTCTGCTCCAGAGGTATGATTTTTATTATTATTATTAAGTGCATGTTTTAAGCATGTTTTTTCTCCATCTGTTGTATTTTGTGTGCATGTGTTGTTTTTTTGGAAATTAATACCATACTTTACTTAATTTTAATTTCAATGACAGTTGATTGTCCTGTAAGTGTTGTGCTAAGTTGTGTGTGTGTGGTTTTTGTTTTACTTATTCTATGTACTTTTTGTTTCATGACTTAATTGATATCCTTTTTAGCCTTTATATATTAACAGGTTAGGCGTTTTTGGGGATATTCATAGAAGTTCTTTCAGTTTAAATTTGTAGTTTGTTTTGTTGTTTGTTCTGACATCGATTACGACGGAGCCAAATATTTTTCTTCAGGGTAGAAGTATATGACATAAATATCGAAGGTTATGTGATTTTATTTGAATTTTGTAAGCTATAAAAGACTTGCACATGCTTCAGTGCATGCAAATAAATTTTTGAAGGTGTTTGTTTTTTAATTGGGCATCTATCTTTCTCTTTTGCTTTCATTCTCTGCTTGGTTTAACTACTATTTTAATTCAATTATATCTTTTGTCACTTATTAAATTCCATGATTATTAACATCCAGCTAACCGAAGCATGTGCCGTGGTCCAGAGAAATCAAAATCTCTATCAACACCATCTTCATCTGCTGTAGAACGTTCAACTAGAGCCGAAGACATGAAAGACCTAACTGTTTGTGCAGAAGATTCTTTTTCCTGCCTACTCGAGCTTGCTTCTAACAATGATTTTGAAGATTTCAAGTTAGCTTTAGATAGCGATATTTCTCTAATAAACAAAGTTGGGCTCTGGTATGTCCGCCAGATTGGATCCAAACAAATTGTTCAGGAGCACCGAACTCCTTTAATGGTTGCTTCAATGTATGGGAGTGTGGATGTTCTAAAACTTATACTCTCGTGTCCCGAGGTTGATGTCAATTTCTCCTGCGGGACAGATAGAAGCACTGCCCTTCATTGTGCTGCATCAAGTGGTTCTGTTAATGCAGTTGATGTTGTGAAATTGCTCTTGTCATCTGGTGCTGACATCAGATGCGTGGATGCTAATGGAAATCGTCCTGTTGATGTTATTGTTGTTCCTCCTAAGCTCGAAGGTTTTAAAGCAACTCTTGAAGATCTACTTTCAGATAGTGGTTGTGATGGGTCTGTTGGTGACTGTTTTATTCCAGTAGCAGTTAATTCATCATGTCCGGATTCAGCGACTCATTTTTTATCACCTGAAAATGGGTTGCCATCCTCTCCTATGGCGTCCAAGTTTACTGATACAACTGTTAATTCTGCCTCCGAGAAGAAAGAATATCCAATTGACCCATCACTTCCTGATATAAAGAACAGCATATATGCTACAGATGAGTTTCGCATGTTTTCATTCAAGGTTCGACCTTGTTCCCGTGCATACTCTCATGATTGGACTGAATGTCCTTTTGTTCATCCTGGTGAGAATGCTCGTAGGAGAGACCCCAGAAAGTTCCATTACAGTTGTGTGCCATGCCCTGAGTTTAGAAAGGGGGCTTGTAGACGCGGGGATATGTGTGAATATGCTCATGGAGTATTTGAGTGTTGGCTACACCCTGCCCAATATCGAACAAGGCTGTGCAAAGACGGTGTTAGCTGTAATAGAAGGGTTTGTTTTTTTGCCCACACCGCAGAAGAGCTGCGTCCATTGTACGTGTCCACTGGATCCGCGGTTCCTTCACCCCGTTCGTCTGCTTCTACTCCTAATGTCATGGACATGGCTGCTGCAATGAGCCTCTTTCCTGGTTCACCTTCGTCACTTTCTGCCTTGTCTCCATCTCCCTTCGCTCAGCAAATGTCTCCATCTACAGGTGGCATTTCTCACTCATCTTCTGCTTGGCCGCAGCCGAATGTTCCAGCTCTTCATTTACCAGGAAGCAATATTCAAACTAGTCGACTAAGGTCTTCTCTTAATGCTCGTGACATGCCGCCTGAAGACTTGGATGTGTTGCAAGATTTTGATGGTCAGCAACACCTTTTGAATGACCTGAGCTGTTTCTCTCAGCCCCGTCCTGGTGCCATTTCAGTTAGTCGATCTGGTCGGTCTAAGACACTAACTCCATCAAATCTTGATGATCTATTTTCTGCTGAAATTTCTTCATCCCCTAGGTATTCTGACCCAGCAGCGGCTTGTGTATTTTCCCCAACACACAAATCAGCTGTTTTTAACCAGTTTCAACAACTTCAAAGTTCGTTATCACCCATAAATACAAGTGTCTCATCTCCTAGGAATGTTGAGCATACTCTTTTACAGGCTTCATTTGGTGTCTCTTCCCCGGGAAGGATGTCACCGAGAAGTTTGGAACCAATCTCTCCAATGAGCGCCCGATTATCTGCATTTGCACAGCGTGACAAGCAGCAGCAGCAGCTGCGGAGTCTTAGTTCAAGGGATCTTGGTGCCCACAATCCTGTCTCAATTGTTGGGTCCCCAGGTAACTCCTGGTCTAATTGGGGTTCTCCTCATGGGAATGGAAAGGTAGATTGGTCGGTGAATGGAAATGAGTTAGGTCGATTGCAAAGGTCATCCTCATTTGAGCTTGGAAACAACGGGGAGGAGCCTGATCTGTCCTGGGTTCAATCCCTCGTGAAAGAATCTCCATCCGAGATTAAAGAGAAGTTGGCAGGTTCTGGTGGCCCTGTTGTATCTGCAGATGGGCAGAATTCCAATCCTCAAGTTGAGTCTATTGATCACTCTGTTCTAGGAGCATGGCTTGAGCAAATGCAGCTGGATCAGCTTGTAGTCTAATCAAACAAATTGACCGCTTCCATCTTGTGATAGGTATTAATTTCACAACGTACATATTCTTTTTGTCAATTTTTTTTTCGGTGGAGCAAGGAGAGGGGAATGTGATGATACTGAAGCAAGGAGAGGATGGCTGCAAAGTTACCGAATGATAATCTATTTTTTCCAATTATTTTGTCATTCATTATTTTACTAAAGGAGAGCTTTTGGGGGAGAGGGAGAAGAAAGCCTCTCTCTCTCTCTGGTGTCGATGATATCCTAGTAAAAGAGAAAACATTCTTCCAAAAATATCTAGTTTCGGGACTCTCTTTCCTTCATTTTATTCTGAGCCAAGCTTGATGGTTTTTATAGACAACCAGTAGCTTCATTTGTATTGAAGTTTATTTCCTTGTTTAGGAATATGTTAGTATATTGCTATTGCATGTATAGAGGGTCAGATTGTGTTTCTCAATAGATCATTGAATGTTTATTTCTGGCAGACCACTATCTTTCCATGGTTGTATAAGCCATGTATGTTGTATTGGTTATTATTCAAATTCAAGTAATGGCAATTTAATTGTTATTATCTACTTTCAATGGAAATTATAAGTTGAAAAAAGCCCTGTAATGTGTATTGGTTATTTTCTAATAAAATGTCGGGTTGTTTTTATGGTTATCTAAATTCAGCAGAAATTATGTACAAAATTGAAAAATAAATAACAGGGTTCTATTTTATATGTATTTTTTGGTTTAGGGGCCAAGATCTGATTAAGTCGCTAAGTCGCCCATGTACATGACTTGTGGGGATTTCCTGATGGAAGGGTGTTACAAGTTTTAGGATCTACAAGATCTATATTTTATAATTTTTTATTTGAATATGCATCTTGAAGTGATGATTGTTAAAATTGAGAAATTATTTTTTATTATATAAATACACGGTATTGAATACGATGTACTTTATAATTTTTAGATTCTCATCATATTATATGATGCACGTCTCAATTTTTAAGAAGTGACATTTAAATTTAAGATTATAGTTAAATTTCTATACTGAGAATATCCTCAATCAGGAAGGACTTATTGGGTACATGTATTGTATGTAAAATTACTTTTGCGAGGAGCTTAAATTCTGGTACACATAATTCCCCCTGGTTCTATTTCCGGTGATGAAAGTATATCTTTAGAATTTCATCATTTGAAATCCCTTTTTATGTGTTTGTTTACATATACTGTGTTTAAAATTGTCTGTAAATTTTTTTATTGAACACGTATTTCGAGTATGTGTTTTTCAATGAATATGAGGAGCCAAAACATAAAATGGTTCCGAAGCCATGTCTGGGATTTTTGCAATCTTTGTCTAAATAAACTCCGAGGTGAAGAAAAAAAAAATGGATGGATACATGTGCTTCATTTTGCTTAGAAGCACAAAGTTGAAGATGAGGGTCCTAGTCGAGAGGTGACTGGGCGGTGCATTGCCATAAAAAAGCAGGTGGGTAGATTATTATTGGGCCAAACATGAGTGATGGATGAGTTTTCCATGTTTGAGATTTGGGTGCTAATGTGATAACACGTGTCTTCATTTTCAGGATATGGGACAGTTGCAGGTTGACGTGAAGATCGCATTGATTATTGTGTTGATGGGGACCAAGGTTAGCTTGGATGATATATTTTGAACAAACACTTGAAAAGGCAAACGATAGATGGATACATCAATTGAATGGCAAATTCAGATGCGTCTACTTTTTATGAGCTGAGTACACAACTTGTAATTTTCTTTTACCATATTTTGCTTTGTGGGGTTCCGAACCAAGTTAATGGGTGTCGATTTCAAACTTCAAAATCTCATAATGCGACTTTTCTTACCTTGTTCACAGGAACAGAGTAAAACGCAGGACCATGTACTGTAAATCGGTGATTTTCTCTGGATGAGGATCAGAAGGACATGGGAAGTGGACCCACCCACATTAGGTATTGGGGTAAGCTGTTGCAGCATGTGCATTATTCATTTTTAATGTTGGTAGAGCCTGCTTTCTTTCAATTTTTATATTATCTGTTTGAAGTCACATGCTTCTGCGGACCCAGAAAAGTAATGAAACCCCAACACTCCATAATACTATATAATTTGAATCAGTTGCCATAAAAGTTTCACAAATGAGATTAATCTAACTGATCATGCTTACCCTTCTTTTTTTCAAATTCTGCACATGACAAAACTATCACTTAGCTTCGAAGAAATTTAGCAAAACTATCACCCACTGAAGTTCTGCTTTATTGGTTTACTTTTTTCTTTCCTGAATGGTAATGTGGAATAGATATTCTGATACACTTTGTATGATGGGTTGGTTAGCCAGGTAACAGGTTGGTAGGGTTGGGTTAGGCACACATTAATTAATTTAATTTTTGTTCAAAAGCTTAATGTTGTGGGTAAGGCATAGTGAAGACATTATTTCCCATAATTTAGAAGCTGTAGGGTTGAACAAAAAGGTTAAAAGGCAGCCATAGATTTAGGTAAAGGATCATGCTTGAAGTCCTTAGTGCTTGAGAAATCATTTACTAATGATTTCAAATCATGTAATTTCTCAAACAAATATAGTTTTTTCACATGCCTTTTGGTTGTGTACATGGTAAAAGGAAAAAGAAATGAAAAAAAAGAAGCAAGGTAAATATGGAAATTAGAGTGAAAATAATGAGTATATAATCCGTTTCCAATATTTTACTTTACAGGCCATAACCCACTAAAAAAAATGTTTATGTCAAGTCTGACAAAGATCTGTAGTAAAAAAGCTTCCCCACCAAATCATAACAATCATTTGGGAACTCTACTAAGCAAAGCATTAGTGGGGAGTGAAAAAGACCCACTCCACATTCTTTTGGGATACATATCCTGAACAGATTTTGTTATTCATACATTTTTTTAACGTTTTTAGACATATTTTTAATATATTTTTCATTAACTAAAAATTATTATTTTTGATATTTCATTTTCGTTTAACGAGTCTCACTCATTAATTTTATATAGTTTTTAATTGTTGTAACCCCTGATGAATAGTGTTAAAGCTCGTCCATGGGGTAAAATCACTGTCCGATTCAGGTAGTTTATAAAAGTTAAATAAATATTAGAGAACAAAAATTGTGATTTAAAATTTTGAAAAATTAAAGAAAATATTTTACAGAGATTAAAACTAAAACCTGATAAAATTTGCCAAAATTCGAAATATATTTTAACTATTTTGAAATATAAATCGCTTATGCCATATCAATTTAGAGTATCTTTCTGATAATTACAATGAGTTTCGAAATATATTTAGAATACATTTAATTTGAAACGGGTGTTTTGGAACGTATTGCATTCAATTTTAGAAGAGTTAATTATGTTGTTTTCGGAACATATTGCATTCAATTTTATGTTAATATTTTGAAAGTTAATTTGTGTTAAAATTTCTATTTTTTCTAACGATATAATTTTTTTAGTTAACAGTATTAACACAGTAATTTTACGAGTGTCATAGGTCAGTCTATCACAGTTAAACAGAGTTTTTAAAATATAATAAATTAATTATTTACCCCGTTTTTACTTGGAAATAAAATAAATCTTTTCAAAATGATTGTCTTAAAATATAAAAATTTATTTTGAAATAAATATTCTGTGTCATCATACAATAAAGATCTTCATTTCTTAATTCATGATAACACGAATAAGTTATTCTCCATATTTTAACATTAAGGGTGTGTTTGATTGGTCGAGAGTAGATTGTAAGGATGAATTTGTGTAAATTTTAGTGAATGAAATATAAATACCTCTTTATCTCTAAATTTATATCAATAATAAAAATCGAATTGGAAAAGTAAAATATTTTCTAATTCTCTACCTTAAGCTAACCGTGACTTGGAATTAATTTATTTTTTAATGAAATATTCTTAATACCTTTTTGAAAGGTCTAAAGTTTCAATACTTTAGTATCGAATTTGAAATATGATATTGGCCTTTAATATATTAATCTGATGTCTTCCTCCTTTGTAAAATTTCTTGAACAATGGAAATAAACTTTATATATCAGTTTCTTTCATGCATTTTTTGGAAGTTTAACGTTGTGTTTGCACGTGGTGATGACATTGTTCACACAAATTTTTCACATCAATAATTTTTTTCACAAACTTTTACTTCCAAATCTAATCATTTTTATCTTCAAATTCACTCAAAAAAACAACATAAATTATATTTCCAAATTTATTCAAATTCATTCGGTCATTTTACCTAAAATCTATCCCTTAATAAGAATTCACCCTAATTGTTAAGTTTCCGTCACAAGAAGATAGTTATCTTCTTGAATATTAAGTTTATGACTTTTTTTTTCATCCACATAAATTAACACACAAGGAAAATTTGTGAAAGCAAGCACGTTTTTGCAATTGAAATTATAGAAACAAATTGTAAAAAGCAAATATCTTTTCATTCTCTCCCTTAATCTGATCACAACATGAAATTAATTTATTTCTTTAAATAAAATATTCTCATCATCTTTCTTCAAATTTGAAAGGTATGAAGTTTTGACATTGATTCAACGTGTAGGATGTCTAATTTATTACTTCAACTCAAAAGGATTTGGGAACTTTTATAGTAGAGAGTATGAGAAGTGTTTGTTATATATGAGAAACATGCAAACCTTAATGTTGGAGTTTTCATTAGGAAGAATAACCATACATTTGATATGGGGATTCAGAAACTTTCACTGTTAAAAATTCTCATATTATACGAGAAATATGAGAATTAAAATAAAATTCATAAGAAATATAAGTTTTTTTAGTAATACGAGAAATATGAGAATTAAAACAAAATTCATAAGAAATATAAGTTTTTTTAGTAGTAATTTTTAAGGAAGTCGTCTAAATTTAGTTAATCTTTATTTTTTTTTTGAAGTTCATTCATTACATAAAAATCAACTAAAAGTCACTTGACTTTTCTTAGAAAAAAAAAAAGTAATTGAGTACATCCTTATTTAATACTCATATTCATGAAGACCCACCCATGTTGGTCTTATAAGCATGTGAAAGTATACAAAATTATACACAAGTGAAGGACACAAAAATGAATTCAACACAGAGGGATTCTAAACTATAATACTGGAAACAGAACATATAAGTGGTGATAATTCAATGGAGAAAATAACTAAAGCTAAATCACAAATCACAAAAAACATGATTAATTACTTTTGGTTTCTCAAACCAAAATCATGTGGATCCATGAATTTCTACCGAAACATAATGCAAAACTATATTAATATTCTAGTTAACAACATTGGAAGTTGATTGATTTTAATAGTGGATGATGTTCAATTCAGTCTCTAAATCCTGTGCTCTCATGCAAAGAATGATGACAATTGTCAATATTCATTTCGATTGGTACATTTCCATTTTTTTTTTGTAACATAAATTAAATAAAATAAAAAAAAAGAAAGAAGAAGAAAAAAATAAAGAGAAAAAAACAAAAGCAAAATCTTTCAAATGGACAAAAGATTCACTATGCTAGATTTGACTTTCAATAGAGGTTCTATACAAAAAAACAAAAACACAACTTCTTTTTCTGGCGTTATTGAAAGAGGAAAGATCGAAGATAACAAATTATTAAAGTAAATTGTACACCCATTTCTATATTTTCTTAAATTATACTGAAACATTCATTTTAAAAAATTTACACATTTTTATTTTATTTTAAAATCATTATATTATCCTTTTTTTCTTACATTTCATGTGGTCTTTTCAAGTTTTAAAATATTGCACTTACTAGGAGAAAGCATTGTAATGCTTGAAAAATCACGAAGTATAAGTGTAATTTGATAAAGCTTTTGGAATATCTTGTAATTTATTTGATTATTTAAACAATCGTTATACACATATATTTTGGAACGAAGAATAATTATCAAGCAAGCTAATAAACTTATATATCATTAATATAGTAAAAAAAAAAGTTGTTCACACAAATTAGCCATTATATAAATTAACTACAATATAGTTATCCTCTTTATAAAAATGTTCTACGGACAATGGTGCTATTAATAAAAAAAAGGTGGTGTAGAGAGCAAAAGGAGGAAGTTGATCACTAAACTTGAAGGTGAATACAATCTGAAAGTTGAAAAAAATGGTTTTAGAATGTACAATTTAAAAGTTAGAATTGTGTTATGGATTATACAATTTGAAAATCATACTTGTGTTCTTGATTACAAAATTCGGAACACATTGTTTTGAAGATAAATTTTAATTTTTAAATTGTACAATCCGAAAGTTATTTTTTATGTTTGAAATATACAATCCAAAAAGTAAAATTGATTTCTAAATTGCACAATTCAAAAGTTAAAACTTGTTTCAAAAAATGTTTGGGATTGTATAATATAGAACACATCATTCTTCGATTATACAATCTGATTAGGGGTGACTTTAATCATCTGATGGGGTGCAAATGGAAATTATGTGGTGCAAAAAGAAACACTCCAAAATCTTAGTATAGGTTTAATGAATCATCACTGTTCTAAGTCGTTTTCATTGGAAAAGTCATAACTTGATTAATAAATCCAAGATGTAAATCTTATTAAGGCTCATGAAAGTGTATTTCCATTATACAAAATTTAAAAATTTGAATTTTAAATGTTAAAAATATGTTTATATCTTAAAAATGCTTTCTTTTTCAACCAAAATATAAATGAAAAATTATTAAAATGTAAACTTTATAAAACTCATGTATTATATTTTAAGAATGATATAACACAATGAAATTTAAAAGGAATAAATTAAAAACTAGTGTTCCATAACTCTTAAAAGAGTTATTATGATACACTTTAAATGTTTTTAATATTATTTTAAAAAATGAACTTTAAAAAATTTAATCTTATAAAGCTAGTTTGTGTTGTTACTATTTTTCAAAGAGAATTTATGTTTTTTTTATGATGTCCATAGAATAAATGGAAATTAAACAAGACATAGATATTTGTATGAACTTGATGTGAGTCAAGCTAAATGTGTTAAATGTCTCACATTTAGTTGAATAGAATATTAATCTAATTTATTAGGCCATGTCTGATGTGTGTGATAGTTAAAATTGTTGTTTTGTTGTCGCGCTTGTCGATTAAAATACTAATTTAGTCAATTAGATTAATTTTGGAACATGTACTTGAGTTTTGTCATAATTTATTTGATTAGCTAGATAACCTAATCAACTAGGTATTCCCTGACAAAATCCTATTCAAATAGTCAGATCACTGCACCTGGTAAGTGGAACGTTTCTTTCAACCAAAAGAGAAAAGAAAGTGTGCTAAGATTTTCTTGGACCAGTTTCTGCATCAGTGCTTAAGTGATTATCAAGATCTAGTGAAGAGAGTGTAATATTGACACCAAAGCTGCATACTGAATCAAGTGTTATTGTTCCATCACTGCTACTGTTTTAAACTATTTTTGTGATTTCTTGAATCTGAAATTCTGTCTTCTATCATTGTGATTGTGGTAGTTGTTTGTAATTGCTAAGAACATTACAATTTTTGCATTTCTTGAAGGGGTGTTTCAAGAAGTGTGGTTTTAGAGTTTATGAATTGCATAAGGGATTCTTGTATTCCTTCTCTTGTTGTTATAGTGGAATTTCTAGTGAGGAAAGCTAGAGACCGGATATAGATTCAATTGAATCGAACCGGTATAAATTTTGTTGTCTCTTGTGTTTTCTTTTCATTCTCTTTTAATTTATGCTAAATATAAATGTTAAACAATATGCATTCTTAAATTCCTCTTGTCAATTGGTTAAAAGATTTCATAAAAACTGTTTTATAAGTATAAGAACAAATTAAAAGTTTGAAAAACCAAATATTTATTTCTCTTATTTTCTTTTCCTCTTGTATTTGATCAAAGTGACATAGGGATGAAACGAAAAAGTGATAAATGTCCTTAGAACTATGAATAACAGAAAAGTAATTTATTTGTCTCAAATATGTATACGTGCATTGAGTTTACATAGTAACAGTAGGAAGAATACAAAATATAACAATGAGTGGTAGAGAATACATTAAACAGAGACCATAGGTCAAAAATAAAAAGGAAAAAAAACCAAACTTTTAAGATATGACACTTACACTTGTAAATCGCCTATTCAATATAGAATATTAATAAGACTATGACCATTGTAGAGAACAGAAATTATGTCTTGGAAAAAACTGATCCTAAACGATGAAAACTGATACAAAACAACATATTTTCTTCCCATTTTGTTTTGTTAGATTGCATCATCAAGACATCATTGAACGTCCTCTCAGAAAACGCCATGGTCCTGTTCCTGTTCCCATCCTGCATTTGCATTGCATGTGTATGATTAAGCACAAGTGATTCAGATCTTAATTATTGCCTATTTTACAATTTCTATGTTTTTCTGCGGTTTGAATGGATACAATTTGATGGATTTATATATTTCATACGTATCTATAATAATATATAAAGATGATTCCTTCTTTTGTGTTCACTTTTCAAAATACCAATTTTATCCTTTAAAATATAATTATTTATTAAATTTTAAAAATTGACCGTTATTTTTATAATTTTTTTATAAAACTGTCTATTTCTGCTTTTTCTCTTTATTATTTATTTATCAACGATTATTCTCTCATCTTTTATGATATATTTATATATATATATATATATATATATCACTTTATTTTTAATAAATATAATTTTATTTTATATATTAACTTAATAACATTACAATATCATTATCTACTAATATAATATTATGCACATTTAATATTTAAAAAATACGTACACAATATTACGCTTGTGTTTATGCTAGTTGATTATTAACATATTGTAGTTATATATGTATAAAATATTAGTCTTTTCTATCCTACTCTTTTGATGTTATTCTTCAATTATACATATAATAACTCTAAAGAACTTATTTAATTAATTGTTTTCAAGTTTTGTCATTATATTATGACCTTAATTTTGATATTGTTTTTATAAAAAAATTATTTTATTAACATATGAATAATCTTAGATGTAATTTAAAAATAATTATTTTAAATTTCAATATCTAACCATGCATCATTCATGATGCATGGTGATTGTGTAAGATGATATTACACTGAGAAAACATTTTAATTAAATTATTACAATATATATTAGACTTGTTCGGAGAAAATTTAAAACTTTTTATAAGCTGAAATTACCAATTTATGCAAAAGTTAAAAAGAAAATTGAAAAAAAAAGAAGATAAAAAATAACTTATACAAATTAATTCTATGTAAATAAAATTAATTTTAGCATCTCTAGAAGTTGGTTTCTTTTTTCTTAATTTTTTTTAAAGTGCTTATGGAAAAATTTCTTCCCACCTCTTCATTATAAACCTTAATTATAATATGCTGTATGCTATGTTATAATATGTAGTATTTTTTTTATATATATATATTTTAAGGCATGTTGGGATCAATTTTTTGTAAGTTAAATTAGGTTATTAACAATTATAAAAATAGAAATTTATCAATATTATATGCATAAACTAATTTTGATTTATACAAAAAATTGATAATTTTTTTTTAGAAGGTGGTAAAAACATGGTCTAAAACAAGGAATAATTTTTACCTCCATACACCAGCAAACATGCGAAGACTCATATATATGGTTAGTGCAATCCATAGTCCCACAAATCCTTTGCTCTTAGAGAGAAGGAACAGTGAAGCAACACTTGCTAATGACACAGTAACCTGAGAACAATTTCATAAAAAATATATAGCTTAATAAATTTGGACATTAATGCCACATTAGAATCTTTAAAAACAAATCATGGTAGGTGAACTTGCCAAGGAGTATGCAGAATATGCAAAATCAGAAGCGCCATAGTTCACACCATCAAAGACAAAGGCTAATGAGTTGATTGGTTGTGTTGCAGCAACAAACTGGTGAGTGATATGAAATTTATCAGATAAAAATCACACACAAATTATTTGTCAAATTCTTTCTTTGTTGTTGTTACTTGTTGTGCGTGATATAAACTTTCTGATATGTGTTTCATTCTTATAATTTATCAAAATGATTCCTTGTAGTGAAAATGATGCAGAAATATGATTTTGTACCGGGAGTCCTATTCTGATTAAGTGCACAACAAGAACACTTTTGGAGAAGATTCCAGCTCCAAAGTATAAACCAACTCCAACTGCAAGAGAGAGTCCAACTCCTAAAACAAAACTCATCTGAAGCGTTCGTGTTGCAGCAGCAATCACCTTTTCATAATCTTTCTCAGCAAAGGAACAAGCTAGAATTGCCTGTGTGATATAGTGAAAGTCATTACTAACACTCATTTCATCAACAAGTTATACAAGACTTTCTCTTTTTTCTGTATGCATAATAATGTGAATAGTAAGATTTAAGCTCATGATCTGATGCAAAATATTCAACCTTTGTTACATGATCACATTTTATGCTGCAAGTTCTACATCTACTAGAGATAAGACCAATTTAGAATATATAACTGATATATATATATATATATATATGTATATATATATATATATATATATGAGCAAGAAAAATGTTTATGTACCTGTACAGCAACAGCTAAACCATCAGCAAGAAGGGAAGATGTGAGCCACACCTGCAAGCAGGTTTGGAAAGCAGCCATAGGAATTGGGCCAAATCTTGCTGCTAATGAGGCTGCCAAGGTTTGGCAGAATGTCACAGCTACAACTCTTGCCAACAGAAGACCACCTATTGAAATTCAAGATGAACTTTAGCATGAGTTTGGTCACTAATTAAACAAGAATTATCTGTTTTGTGTTCTTATTTCTAGCAGAGGAGAGTGAGATTTCAGTTATAGTACAGAAATCAAAACCAAAAATGTTGAGTTCAATGCCATCCACCACATACCATTTTTAAGAAACCTGAAAATCTGCAAGTCCTTGATACTTGGAGGTACAAGATCCACTTTTCTAGTTAATATCAACAAGAGGGCCAATGCCATCACATACCTAATCAGAAAGGGTCAACATTTTTGTAAGTTCATGTTATGGCTAAATGAAATGCTTGAACACTACAAGGATGAAACAAAGCAAGACTTACTGAGAGAGCACATGTGAAATGGCTGCACCTTTGATGCCCATTTTGCAGTAGAAGATAAGAATTGGATCCAAAGCCACATTCAATGCATACCCCGAAACTAATCATGAAACCACACACACAAGATGAATCAAGTCAAGCAAAAATTTGACTAATGTGCATTTTGAACTTTTGAGGCTTTTACTTTGTCTCCATTTGAACCTACCAATAACATATAAAGGAGTTGTAGTGTCCTTGAATCCTCGAAAGATTCCTTGCATGGCCAAGGAGAGAAGCACTGCAGGAGCACCTAAAGATCTCAATCTCAAGTATTTAACAGCTGGATTTAGCATAGGAGAATCCTACACAAAGAGAAATAGCTTCACTTCAGTAAAAGATTAAGAAAATGCCCTCTAGAAAATCAAGTAAGATTTGTTACATATAACTCATATATGATGATAATTACATACAGGTTTCAAACCCATTGCAGCTAATAGAGGTTTGGCTGCAAATATAAGAGTTGCAGCTTGAAGGAGACCAAGGATTGTGCCAAAAAGTAGTGCTGTTGATGCAGAAGCAACGTGTCGCTTCTTCCTTCCAGCTTTTGACACACTCTTGTTACTACTACTGCTAGCAGAGGTAGATTTGCTGACACCAGTATTGCAATCTGATAAGGAAATTTGTTATTGTTGAACTAAAATGGGAGAACACAAACTTTCATATATACTCATACATAATCTTTATCATGATGAATTTCCTATTCTAAGCTATAATGTTTGTCATGTGTATTATTAGTGTATACATCAAAATAGAAAGGCAAAACCAGAAAGTGACAGAAAGTACCATCCATTTCCACATTCTCAGTTGCACAACCTTTTGCCACGAGCTCGCTTGAAGCACTTCTTGAAGATGAAGATTCTGTTGAAGTCTCATTGTGTTCCTTGGATGCTCCTTTCTCTAAATCTTGAACCAATTGATCCTCGGGCCTTACCTCCTTGGACTTGGCCTTAATGTTTTCAGTCAAATTCTTTTCTTTGTTGATTTTCTCGATGGTATTTTCCTCAGCCACAAAGGAAGTCGTGATGCTAACCAAAGGGAAGATGGTAATTCTTGAAGCTTGGTTGAACAAAGCGATGGACACTCCTGCTGCAGCAAGCTCCACAGGCCCTAAACACATCAACAATAAAAAGTCAGTGTAAAAAGTAAGCATTTAGTCTGTAGAGACTGTTCCTATGTAGGGACCAAATGATATACTAGACCTTCCTATTATGTTACACCGCATCTTGTTAAAGAGTAGATTTTAAGTCTAACTTACAAAACCGACTTGTAAAATGAAATTTGTAGTGACTTATATATTTGTGAATTAACCTTATAATCGACCTGACACACTGAGACATATACATTTTATGTATAAGAATAAACATTAATGGTGGTCCAATAAAGGTTATGATAGTAAACGAAACAATAGATTAAACTGATTAGTGCAATTTACATGTGTTTGTGTGTCTTTTTGTGAAAACATCACATAATGATGACAAGGAAATTAATATACCCAAGTGGCCTATGAATGCTGTGTCTATGAGAGAAGCAATAGGATCAGCAGCAACAGCCAGTGCAGATGGGAATGCAATCCCAAGTATCTCCTTAGCAATGGAGTCCATCTTGAAAACATGTCTGCATATGTTGTTGAACCAAGTGTTAGAATTTTGCAGTCACATATTTGTTTGTTGAATGATGTTGCTCCTCCATGAAACAAGTGTGATAAAATATAAGGGTACCTTGCATCTTTGAAAAAAACTGAGACAGGCAGGTTTCTGTTGTTGTTCTTTGGTTCATTACTTGAGCTACCATTCTCGTCCATGATGATGTTTCCCTTTAAATCTCAACAATCTGTCAAGTTTTGAGTTTGAGGTCGTTCAGTGTTTTCAATCATCAAAAAAGAAAGAAAAAAGTGTTTGATATAGATCTCCATGCAGGAAACTCAAGCTTGTTCTTCACACCATAAATAAACTATGTATTGTGCTCTTTTGACACAGATCACTAAAGGAAAAGTCACCTATTTATGGCAATGTTGCTGATACGCAAAAACAACATAAATTAATGTCGATTTAAGTGTTGCAGAAATCAAGGAGTGCTGAAAAAAAAGTTGCTGACAAAAGTATCATCACTATTGCAGTTTCAACCTTCCTCAGATGCGTTTTAATAATGTCTTTCTTTCTGTGATGAAACAACTCTTTCAAACATGAATTAATTGACATTCAGATGAAACAACAGTTCCCAGTTACAGCAAAGAAGTTCTATTTTTTATTTAATGTTTAGTTGTATATGATATATGATGACATTTACCTTTTAATCTCTTGTAATATCTACTTAGATCAAGAATGTATAATACATTAATTAATGTAAACAAATGCTTAACGAATTGCAGGATTTACAAGTCAGAACATGTCAGTTTCTTTCTTTCAAATAAGATAAAAGGTAAAGCACTCATGAATAAGACACAAGTGTTGGAATCTTACACCATTATGCATATACTTTTTGATATTCATTATAGATCCTAAATCTAAACTTTGAAAGTCTTCTAACATGGTATTACCTACCATCTTTCATTTATAAAAAAAATAACAGAAAATTAATCAACTGTGTTAAATTTTATCATTTTTAAAATATTTTCCCAAAAATATCACTTTTAAACAAAAAAAAAATATATATAGACAATAAGGTTATGCATTTAATAAAATTATGGTATTTTAATAAAAAAGTATTATTAAATGAAGTAAAATAATTAAAATTTTGCTTATATTTAAACAAAAAAGTGCTCTTTTGTTTATACATGAGAATATATGATGGGGGTACTTCTCCCCTTCCCATTCATAAGAAAATAATCCACACCTTGTTATTAATTTCATAAAACCAAAAATACATATAATAATGATGCACAAAATATTAGAATTAATTAAAGTTTCAGTACTTTAAGAAAATTAACATAAAAACTGAGTTGCATGTGAGATAAAAAAATATTTTTATGAATAAAAAGATAGGAGTTTTACCATAAAAAGTTATATTTTCTTCTTGAACCAAGCTTACTTTACTTTTAAAATATTACTTCATATAATAAACAAAACAAAGTTTTTACGATAAATAATGAATTTTGCAGTTAATTTCTTACAAAATGATAAAATTACTTAATCTCGAACTCCATTTTAATTAAAATTAATTTTTATAAATCACCCAAATACAAGTTAATGATATAAGATGTGAATAAATCATGAAAGTCAATTTTCTACCTATAAGAGTCCATATTCGTAAGAAATAAAAATAAAATTCAGTAATCATTTAAAAGTTTCACACCCTATCCTGTTTTGAAAGATTTTTTTTTTTTTATTTATCAAAAATGAATGACAATACAATATGTTGAAATTTATGTATGAAGAAAGAAAAGTTCATTAAGCAACGAATCTAAATCCACTTTAATGCCTATTTTCTAGTAAAATAGAAAGAAAGCTTACGCACTTTAGTGATTTGAATTTGGGATGAATTAGAACCTACACATAAAGTTGTTTTTCTATTATAATAATAATAATAATAATAATAATAATAATAATAATAATAATAATAATAATAATAATAATAGTGATGAGTAGTCAAATATACAAATCCATTGAAAAGGAAAAGAAAATGCAATGGCGTCACATCCTCATGAAAATGATAGAAAAAGTTTAAATTATAATATGTTGAGTAAAAAAGTAATATGTTTTTTTATTCATATATTTGAAATAATTTTGATGATTATTTTTTTAACAATTCAAAATATAATAAAAAAGCCTGTATAATGTTTCTATCCAATAGTTGGCTTTTACCATTTTACCATATGAATAGCTTATTTCGTTCTTATAACTTAATAGAAAAGATTAAATATATTTCATTTGTCATATAAAAAAACTTCACGCGCTCGTTTTAAAAAAAAAATGTTTTACATAATTTTCATAAAATACAGGAATAAAATAAATATATTATTTACTTTAAAAAGACAACGATTTTTTTGAATAATTTAAAAATAAAAAATATATTTAGTATATAGTAATTACACTTACACATAGTTGTGTGTGTGCACGCACCAAAATAACACGTATGACTGACTAACGTATAATACTAATCCCTTACCTTGTTGGCCACTGTTTCTCCACTATGTCAAATTAAACTCAGTTCTTTATAAGTACTTAAACACAAACAAATAGCAACAAAACTTGTGAATTTTTAACCAAGTTAATGTGTTTGTCATGGATACTTTTGCCATAATTTTCAAATTATTGAATAAGACAACTATATCTATATTATATAGAGTTAGTAACACAAAAAATATATGGATTTGTATAAATCTGCAATTTTTGGTTTTAGTTTAGAGAATTCATTTAACTCTGTTAAATAATTATAGTATAAATGCCATATTATATTTTTAAATCTAATGAAGAAGGAAGTTATTAAAATGAAATTAGATACTTAAAACTATAAAGAATAATATGCATATTTCTATAGAAATAAAAAATTATAATTAAAATGAATAATATTCTTTGTATTGACAAGTGAATTTTGAGATGTGATACAAATTTCTAAAAGAGGATAATATTTTACAAAGAAATTAAAATGGATCATCAAGAATAAACACTATATTTTAAAACAGGGTTAAATATGTTTTTGGTCCTTAACTTTCGGTGGAGATTGGAAATAGTCTCTCCTCGAAACTTTAGACTAATTTAATCCCTCAATTTTGAAAATGTGTGTATTTAGTCCTTTTAACCAAATTCTTTTGAGTTTATTTGACGATTTAAAAGCATTTCATGATATTTCATGATAGTATTTAAGTCGTTTACATCGTATAATTCATTTTCACTTCAATGTTTACTTAGAAACACGTTTAAAACGTCACATAAACTTAACAAAATTTGGTTAAAAAGATTAAATTTACCCATTTATTAAAGATGATGAACTAAATTGGTTTAAAATTTAAAAAAAAGACTAATTTTTAAGGAACTAAAAATATATTTAACCTTTTAAAAATATTATTAAATGAGAGAAAGAAGAAGCATATATATAATAGATGATGTGTTATTTGAAGAGAGATTAAAACCGTACATTGGCCCAAAGAAAATGGAACAAGGTTTAACATTGTGATTTACATATTGGTGGGTCCCCCAACCTAATCCGTACACCACCAATGACTTTCCACATTCTCCATCAATTGCATCTCTCAAACATTGTGATCACACAAATTTTCCACTTATATAAAACCCAATTTCACATCATTTCATAAATTACACTAAATGTGCATGTATTCCTTTTTCATATAAATTCTTTATATAAATATTTTTTCAAATATGCATTTGCTTTTCACTTAAAAAATAAGCTTAGATATTTTGTTATTGTTGTGGTCAATTGTTAGGTGTAAAAATGTCTACTTTTACCCTCCCTTTTTAGAATCCTAAAACAATTACTAAATTAATCCACATGTGTATGAAAAAAAAATACAAGAAAAAAAGTTTATTTACAAGTTACCAATTAGATAGCATGGAAGTTGATCACCTTTAGATTAGAGGAGTGACTAATTTAGCCATTTGGTGTATTGTGATGTTGAATTCACAAAAGTTATCACAATAATTTTAAGCTTTAGTATGCAACTAAACCAAACAATCATGGTAGGTTTTTTAATTAACACACATTGTTTTTTTTTCTTCCTAGTGGCATGGTTCCATAAAGAGCTTCCCCATTTTAAAACAAGGATTTGTAATGTGGAAAAAGCAAAAGCATGTATCTTTATCTCATTGAGTATACTTTACCTCTTCACCATTTTCACTTCATAGAATAACAAGAAGAAGAACGAAGAACTTAGCACATAAATGTGAAGGTAAGAATTAAATATATGGATATCAAAGAATAATAGAGAAGTTTTACTTTCTGATATTTTGTGTATAAGAGTTGAGGCATCCCTAATATATCGATTAATTATTGTAGATAAATAAAATCTAACATATTCAATAAAAATGTGAAATGAAATGAATTGCATTTAGATGAGAAATGCAAGGAGTTTCATTCCATAACATACCTTGTATTCCTAAAGAGGTTTGTTCTTCAACCTTCCACCAACTCTCTCAATGCTTCTTCTCTCAAACACTAAGATCACAAACTTGTTACATGACAAACCCAACCTACACCACTCCCCTTTTTATAAGTACCCTTTGTCCCACTGTTTTCCTAGGTATTTAAAATATGTATGATTCACACATGAGAGAGATAAGGGTTGAATAATATTGTTTTTTTGTCAACTTGTTAATTTTTAAAAATGGTTTAAAATGGCAGAAAAAAGAGGAAAATTAGTGATCGAAAGTGTGAAGTGTGACACGTATCGGCATGCCAACAACAATTTACAGGTGTTGGTTTTGGTGATTAAGAAATTGTGGTGTGTGTGAAGCAAAGAGAATGAGAAGAGGAAATGTTTGATAAATGTCCACTATGATAGATTGATAAGCAAGGTGTAAGGTGAAGTATAAAATATTGTTCTACTTTATGCTACAAATTGTGGTGCTTTTCATTCGTTGCTCATTGGGAATGAAATAGAGTAGCATTGTGGGCTACGTGTGAATCCCATTAAGCTCCAATATCCCAATCTTGGAAATTAAATTGTACTACCACAATCTGACCTAATTTTTTCTGGTTTCAATAACATGCACATATCACCATTTTCATTTTTCGTGTACGTGGGGAAGTCTTTGTCTTCTCTTATAAAAATAAATAAATTTATATGTGAGGTAAGTTCTAGAAGTCATAGTAGTGGGTGGTTCGTTAGCGGCTCAATATCGGGTAGAACAGAATGTCCAAGAAAACTCGCTAGGATAGGTTCTAAACTTAGCTTTGATGTCATATTAGAAGTAAGTTTTTAAACCTAACTCAACCCCACAAAACCGACTTGTAAGGTGAGGTTTGCATCCTACTTATATATATTGTGAATTAACTTTATCTCTAGTCCGATTTGAGACTTCCAAAATATTCTAACGAAATTTGTTGTTTGTTATGTTTATCATAATATTCACTCTCAGACTGATATTAAATCACCTATTGTTTGAAATATATATGTCTCGACATAAGAAAAATATGTTAAAGATTTCACATCAATTAAAGATAAGATAACTTTATAATATATAAGTGGATGTATCTTACAAATTCGTTTATAGAGTTAGGATAAACTTAAAGTTTATTTATTAAGAATAATTATTTTATTTTTCTGCTAGAAGTTTTTAGAGAATTTTTTCTTATTCAAGCAAAGTACAAAATTTCTGGTAAATAGAATCACCTCTTAACACAAAATGTCAAAACATTACGTGAATTTATCATATTTTCTTCTTCTTTTTTTGTCCCTTTGTTACTATAACTTCACATGTGAATTTCTCATAATGATGAAGCAATATAAGGAGTTTTATATCTCTTGTTTGATACTAATGTAGATGTTTCCTCTTTTGCTGAATCAAGTTTTTCTTGGAGATTAAAACTATAGCAAAGATATTCTCTAAGAAATATTCTTGTTCAATGTATGGCTGATGAAATTTCTGTTTTCAATACTATACTTATGTATATTTATACTTTTTTTTAATTTGAAATTAATCACTTATTAAAATCGAAAGAATTTAATACTTGATGCACTCAATTGGTAATAAACTAGTAAACAACTTGCGCATTATAATATATATTCTCTTTTTTTAATAAAAGTGAAAAATAAATAAGAGTTTGGTTATGTATATAAATAAAAGCTTGCACTCAAGGAATATAGAAAAATTAAAATAGTTAATATGGAAATATAGATAACAAATATTTCAGATAAAAAATATATGACAATATTAATGCAACCAATTAACAAAATTAAGTTAACAAAGTTGAGATTTGCACAAAATTTAGCATTTTAATATAAAAGGAAATTTTTAAGGAGAGTATTGTTTTTACTATATTGCACATTGATTTTAACTCTAGCATATTTTTAACATAATCTCTTTTACATTTGAGATATACATATTTCATGTGTAAGACTAAATATTAATGAGTGGTCTAATAAATTTTTATATCATAAGTATAACATATTTTTACAAAATTAACTTGTAATTGTATATTATAATTTAACTTTATCTTTACTTATTAAGATTTTCAACTCACTTTTTCATGTTGAAATATTGACATCTCAAACATGGTATTAAATATTTGTAGACAACAAGTCTTATAGTGAATAACATAATATATTTACAAACCTAGAATAAATTTTGATACCATATTAAAAAATTATAATTTATTATCACAACATCGATTTACAAAATAAATATCACTTCTTATATACTATAAATTGATTTTATTTTTAACAAAATGATACAATATTTTCTTGCTAATTCAATTAAAATTTTGAGAATTGACATAATAAGTGTTTATATGAGTAACATCTTATTTTTTTTTAAATGTAAAAAATAAAAAGCTACTATTACTAATTCTTACAAAAAGCAGATCCTTTTATTTACATATAAAAGTTATGGAATCAAAAGGTTAACATTAAAGCATATGCTCATGTCACTTTATATCACTTTGGTCCTAATGATATCATAATCATAATAAAAAGTAATCACACAATAATATCTAAGTTGGAATTTCCACTTTTTCCCGTGGAAGCCGCGTGCCCTAGATTATTAAATTTAATCTTCAATTAACTTTCGTGTGGAAGGCACACGATGCTACCCATTACTTCATTAAATTATTACATGCAAGCATTAGTACTAATCAAGTTTATCAACACTAAAATAACTTTAATCATATACAATTCAAACAGAATATTCTTTTTATGTTATTTATTCACTGTATTCAACAAATGCAACACTTTAAAATATTACGACGAATCCAAACCATAAAAAGTATTGTCATGCTTCTTTGTAAAGATGGTTAAATGTGGGTTTTAAGTCTTATTTAATTCCACAAAATTGATTTGTAAGATGAGGTTTGTATTTCAGTTATATATTATAAAATTGTTTTATCTCTAGTCGATGTAAAATTTCCAACGAAAATTTTCATAAAATAAGTTTATTCGTAATAAAAGATTATTAATTTGTTTATAGTTATTAGCTTTAATTTATGAAAAGTTAATTTTATATTTTTTTGTTCTTTTTTAAAAAAATTGTGGAAAGTTTCGTCCAATCCTATCAAATACGTACATCGATTAAGATTGTAAGTGTATTTATACTTTATAGAAGAACTGAGTTGGTTTTTCCACTTACTTTTTACCTTGGAAGACACGCACTCGTGCTATATAAAAAATAAAAACAAACACTTTTTTTTTTTTGTGGGGAACAAACGAAGATTAAAATAACTGGTTGATGAAAAATTGGTGAACCAATTAGTTCACAATTGAAAATATCAGTGGAGCAAACAATTGATAAAGAAAAGATTGAAAATCAGTGACAGCTGCAAAACAATTTGAATAGTTTTTTTCTTTTTGACATGAATAAAGTTAAAGTGTAAAATCTACACTTAGATTATTATGGTTTAGTTTTTAACTTACAGTGCATACACTTTTTGTTTTATAATTTTAAAATAACTTACTTGATTTTAGTAATAATTAACATTAATTTTTTTAAAATAATATGTTAGAAAATTTTTAGTTTTCATGTACTGTTAGCTTAATTTTTTTTCACACTATCAACTAAATATAAATTATTATGACACGACTTTTAAATAATTATAATCCAAACTAATTATTATGATTACTATAAAAATATATATCGTATAACAATATATGGTTAAGTCAAGAAGAAAAATCTTAAATTTATGATATATATATATATATATATATATATATATATATATATATATATATATATATTACACAACTTTGCATTTTCATTGTCTACAAAAAAAAAAACTTTTATGTTATTATGAAATGTGCAATTACCACTCAATAATATGATTAATTCATTATTTGATTTTAAATTAAACATTGTCCTCACTAAATTATTCCATTTAAAAATGTCGGTGTATACATCCTTTTGGTACATTTTTATCTCAAGAATAGTTAATTATCTTTTATTATAAATTTTAAGTTTACTTAAGTTTAAAGTTTTTCAATTGAGTGTCTACTAAATTATTTTTATTTATTGAGTATTTAAACTTTTGTATTTTTAACTAAATCTTTGTAATTTAATTTTTCATAAATGAATGACATGATTTGTCATAATAAAAGTATATGTGTCTAGGTATTTGTGGATACAATTTACTATGGGTAGTAGGTGAAGGATATAAGCAAGTAGCAAATAATTTAATTAATGCTTATAAGTGGGTCGGGTGTGAATATCATATTACTCATACTTTCAAAGATTCATTACCGGTAAAAAATTAAAATTAAAATTTAATTTATATTTTATTAGGTTAAATTTAATTAAAATTAAAATTTAGTTTATATTTTAGTAGGTTAAATTTAATTTACATTATACTTTATTTTTTTTTGCAATTTTATTTTAAAAATCTATAAATTATCTTTTCTTAAATATTTATGGGTATCTATGGATATTTACAAGTATCTTTTAAATGGTATCCAGTAATTGGATAAATAACGAGTTGGATTTTATGTTGCAGGTCAAGTAGCGGGTAAGCACTAGTACCTACCCAACCTATTGTCATCCTAGACGTGACTATTATCTTGTCTCATCATTTTATTTACTTGTTTTGATCATGTCTCAATAAATATGAAGTTTTGTAATTAATATAAAATAAAGTTACATATTATTTTACATTAATCACAATATTATTTTATATGAACCACATGATCTCACATTCTTTGCACATGGAGATGAGTAAATAAGATGATGAAACAATTTATCAGTCTTACCAATCGGTTAATAAACAAAATTAAATTATAAAAACTTAATTAAAACATATTATAATTGTACATATACTCAATATATAAAAAAATTAATAACAATTCAATTAAAAGTACTTAAATTTATGAATAACTTGAACCTGAAAATTTTGTATTAAATTAAAGTTGAACTATACAATGCATATGAACCTAACATATGACGACATAATGACACACTGATCTAGATGACAAATTAAAATTAGTTCAATACAAGCAAATCATACAATATATGGAAAGGTGCATACACAATTTTATGAAACTTAAATTAAATGGATTTATGAATTTCATCTTCGAGTGCAACTTCCAACATTGAAGTTTTTCATGTGAGAGAAAAGTTATGTATTCGTATTTAATTGATGTATCTATATGTGTTGGAGTCTCTTCTTTCTCACTTATATTTAATTGATCTATACAAAGTGAAGCGTGCTTTGCAAAAATATAAAAAGTCAAAGACATGAAGGATACAAATGCTGCAATTCATTGAACTTAATCATTGCGTTCTCCACAAAATCTGTGGGCTATGAATGTTTACTTACTTATTTAATTCATCATTGCCACACTTCCACTTAATTCACTCACCTTAATTAATTAATTTATTTAAGAACATCGTTTGGAACCATAATTAATTGATTTAGTTGATCGTAGTTTGTCTTCTAAAGTTGTTTACCCCAAATGTTTTAAAATCTTAGGGACTCCAACAATAAAAAAAAAAATAGCATTGTGGTGAGAGAAACAATTGGCTTATTACTAACCAAAAGTGTACGTAAAACAAGGTTCAACCTATCAAAGTTGAAAAAAGATACAAAACTTGACTACAATCTTCATCATCACCATTTTGGTAAGAGAGAAAAAAAAAAACCTAATAAGCATGTATTATTTTATATAACAAAAGTATACATAACTAAATTTTTAGTGCTGCATTAATAGAGGTGTCAATTTGGTCTATCCTACAGAACTTGGCCAGCTCTGGCCCATGTGGGTTAGGACCAAAAAAGCTTACATTGAAAAAAAGTCTCCATCGAAGAAGTTTACAGGGTGAAAAACTCCACAAAAGTCCTGTGGGTTAGGGTCAACCCATGGATTTTCATCTTCAACATAAAAAATTTATTATTTTTTAAAATATGACGATCCGGATGGACCTAGCGACCCAAATAAGCACGACATTTGGGTCCCTCCTAAAAAGAGGCTTAATGAAGAGTGGGTCAAGGACCAAATTGACACCTCTACGCATTAACAATTCTTTTTTTAACCTACAACTTCTTCTACCCTGTCTTCCAAATCCTTTAAACCAATCTTATAACTTCTAAATGTTAGTGAGAGGTATTGAACCCACAACAATTCTCACCATTCTTTTCATTTTTACCACTAAGTAACTTTATAACTCTGCTATTACCAATTAGACTTGCATCATCAAAGTCGTCATATCATGTTTTACCATGCTTTGATAACATTTTATATCTACATTAATGATTAGTCATAAATATAATGAGTGAGATTGAATTTAGTATATGGATTGAAATCGAATGAATTAAACTTAGACATGTGATGGTTGAATTGGTTGAGAAAAGACACCTAGGATGGTAACATGACCTAGTTTGTGGATTTTGATATTGAATATTGGAACTCATTAATGGAAGAAGGTAACCAAATTATAAATTATAAATTAAGTTATAAGGTAGTGTGAAGGTATTGGAGGTTCCTACACATGACTTGACTCAATGCTAAGTGCATGCGTATCAAAAACTACGTACCTTGTTTCACATATGAAAAACCATAGACATCAAGAAGAATTTAAATATGCATTTAGATGTTAATTAGACTCTAGTGGTACTCATTCAATATATGTCTTGTTAGTCTAATTTTTTAGTGGTATGTTTGTTTGTTAGGTTTGACTTCCTAAGAATAAATTAGAGGATATTTGAGCATTATATACTTATTCTCTTCTTTAATAGTAGTTTCATTTCAAGAGTTGGATATTTGTAGGTAAGAGAAACTATTGTTTTGAATTAGATTATGATGATAGCCTAATCTTCATTTCACTCATTTGATGTCTTTAAATGATAAATACTTATATTAAAATAGTTTAATGTTACACAAACATACACATAATACACATATCAGAAACTTAATAACTTTGTGTATAATATTAATGTGACTATCGAGTTAAAAAATGTCAAAATTTCTATTGATGATCTCAAACATGTAGATAAAGATATCGAGTAGAGAAAAGTTGATGGATGTTCCTATCACTTATTATATGCTATGTCATTAGTGGGTTCCCGTAGGTGATTGCAATTGTAGACGATGCAATGTTTTGAGATAAGTATAACTATTACTTAGTTAATGGGTTACTTTTAATATTTTTAACTTACCCTACTTTGATTTGTGGTGTTTTTATTTTATTGTAATATGTGTTTACAATAAGAAAATTAATATGCAAGTACAAAAAAAATCTTTATAAAAATAGTAAAAATTTCCTAAATATATTATTGACCATTATATATATATAT
>Ga0214544_1003898_pt1 | contig 30388 bp, 20 predicted proteins | sample CNSS3metaG_FD_160074 | JGI IMG/M metagenome (GOLD analysis project Ga0214544, IMG submission 160074) | Root nodule microbial communities from cowpea collected in UCLA plant growth center, Los Angeles, California, USA - CNSS3 | ecosystem: Host-associated > Plants > Roots > Nodule | place: USA...
AACTTGTAAAAGTAACCGTTAATTTTTAAAAATTTAATAAATAATTAAATTATAAAGGGTAAAGTTGGAATTATGAAATGTGGACACAAAAGAGGGAATCCCCTTTATATATAGTTATAGATTATTATTTGATTAATTTTATATTACTATTTTAAATATTTTTAATTTCATTTCTTTTAAAATAATCCAATATATTATCTTTTATCAAATTGACAATTAGATATTAAAATAATGACGTATGATATAAATACCGAAAGATATAGTGGTGATGGATGTAAACTATAATACAAATAATAAATACTATATATTACTTTAACAATGTCATCATCATAAATATTTTAAAAACTCATGTTAATTTCAAAAAAATAGGTCAAAATCAAAAAAAATACAAAATATAAGATAGAGAAAAAAAATATTTTAAGCCTAAACCTTTGTTTATATATTACCTAATTAAATTCCATTTAGCAAATGAGGTCCGATTTAATCGTACTTTTTAATCAATAATTAAATGAATATTAGTTTTAATTGTTATATATAAATGTACGGTTGCTTTCATTTCTTGAATGTTTTGCATTTGAGTTTGTCTCTAATGTAAGCCATGTCAGAGAAGCATAAAAGGGATGGTGTCTCGGTCAACAATTTTATTATATTCATCGGAAAGGTACATGAAGGCAAATAAATTTATCCATAGTTATTATTTTAGTTATTTTGATGGAAAATTTATCTATTGATCGGATGTGAGTATATTTGATTGAGAATTTATGTATCGATGGGATATGAGCATATTTAATTTTTTTTAATTGGATACGAAGATCGGGATGAATTGCACATATTTATTTTTTTTATATCTTTAATAATATATATTCTACATTTATTCCTTTTCATTTAAATTATAAAAATATTTATTGTTTGATTGTGTAATTATATTTAAATGATGTAAGTCAATTAAATATTTTTTATTTCTCATATTTGAATATCTTTATTATTTTCTTGTATTTTTATTTATTGTATATATAAACCTTTCATTTAATAGGTAATACAAAAAACTTATTTTCTTTATTCTATTATTCTTAATTTTTTGTTTTATTTGAAGAACTCATTTCTTTCGCTTAAAGAAAAAGAAAAATTCTCAGCCAGGTTAATATTTGAAAAGCTTTCTTAAATCTCTAAGGTCTTTTTCATCTTATCATACCCTTAGTTATACACTTATTTTATTTAGTGCAATTTCATTTAAGAGTTTTCATTTGGTCATTTTTTAAATATTTTTGTTTGATGTTTATTTTATCATGTAGCACACTATATTTTAATATTTTTTATATAATTATTTTTATTTTTTTTAACTCATTATCATACGTGTAATTTTATCAATATAGTTGTCTAAAAAAATTATTTACTATAATATAATAATTTAATATAATTGTCATGAATTGTTTTTATTACCATCCAATATATTGAAGTTCAAAAGATAAAAAATCTATGTTAGATTTTAATTATAACTAGTTTAATATTTAGTCTTTGTGTGATTTTGATCAAGTGATGTATTATAATTTTTATTAGTTTAAAAAAAAGATTTCATTAGAATTTTAAAAAATTGAAGTGTACATACATTTAAAATATTTGTTTTCCTTTTATGAGAACCTAGAAAATAGTATTTATTTTAGGAGGGATAATGTTTTAAAATAATGAGACCAATTATTTTAATAATAAAACGCTTAACTGTAAATAGAAATTTCATAAAGGGATCTTATTACTTAAAAACACTTCATCTCTCTATTTGAAGATCAAAGACTGCTTGTATGATCCTAGCGACGAGATCTTCAAGTCCAACTAAACAATTTCTTAGCTTGGTGTAAGTTAATTTTCGCCTTTTTTTATCTTGTCTGTTAATCTAACTTGCATGTGACACTATCTTGGTCATATGTGAAGTTTGGTCTTCCTCTTGAATTCCTGATGATTAGTAATCATAATGGTATGGTCTGCTCATGTTTGTGATGTTTTTATGTGTAGATAAAGCATCCTGTGAGGTGAGGTGAAAGGTGTTTGTTGTAGAGCCTTGAGGTTGATCTATTAAGATAAGGGAAGCTAATCTTAATCAGTTGTGTGAGTTTTATCACTTTGATGTTTTACATGTTATTCCTCTCTTGCGTTGGGAATGAAATTTGGTTGTGTTTGATGAATCTGGTATAATGTGTATGATTGTTGTGATCTTGTATAATTTGGTCATAATTGTATTGAGTGTTTGTAATTTGTTTTGGTGTGTGAATGAGATAATTGAAATATGAGCAATTGAGCAATTTGGTACAAGCTTTATCTTATGAAAAGGAATACCAAATTGATCAATTGGACAGGTCAAATTTCGCTTAATCACAACTCAAAATTTTTTATTTTCTGATTGTTAGAGAAAAAAACACAATCAATTAAGAACATTATCATTTTTACTCCCAATAATCACCCTATTAAAATAAGATAAAAGCAAGGAACACAAAAATATAACATGAAAACTCCAAATACGGAAAAAAAATCACGACCGTTGTTCAAAGACAACCAGAGGATAATCACTATGTGTAAATTTTTGCAACACACAGAAAACCCTCTTAACCCTTTGACCTCAAGTACACCCGCACTCTCCATAGCAATAATTTAACTACACCTCATAACACTCTACTACAAAAGTATAAGAAAAGTCAAACACTAGCTCAAAGTGTCTTTGACTTGGGACAAAGAACATCATGAATTTAGAGTCTATTTTATAGTCATTAACATTCATTCCCTAACTTATCTTAGGTGATGCGAGATTTTTCAAGACGTATTATTTTCATTAGCTCAACATTCTCCACCATGATTAAAATAAACACAACTTCATTACTTATACCAACAATCATACTCCACCATAGGGAGTATACTCACTTGGAATTAAACAATCCCAAGAATTTTCATGCACCTTGCATCAATGCTAACCAATGCTAATGTATAAATCACCACACACTTTGCATCAATATTAGTTAATGCCTACGCATAAACATCATATACCATGCATCAATGCTAACCAATGCCCATGCATAATCCCTATGCCTCTTGCATCAATATTAGCCAATGTATGTGTATAAAATTACCCCTATGAAATATTCATTCTAGCATTCACAATCTGCTCGATAGATTTCGCCACGTGTCACAGTCTTCCACTTTAAATTTGACCAATCAGGAGATGCTAATACCACAATCCACCCAACTAAGAGCTGTTACATTATCATTTTCTTCCTCAGGCAGATATGAAAAAATAAACAACTAGCTTCGTCTTCTTAATTGTAGAGCCACCACGTCATTCGACACCCTTGCCAAAGATGCAACCTCCACCTCGCGAAAACCTGTAGATCGTGCCACAAAATGTGTCGCACTAGCACCCCATGTGAAACCTACATCGCGAGCCATCATCAGAGTTGCATGAACCACCACGCTAAATCTAAACCGCAACTGCACAAACACCAACCAACAACGACCCAACAACTAGACCCTCGCAAAACCCTTCATGCGAAATCCCAAAACAGATCTTGCCTTCATCGCATCGTGTACGCTTCCCTAAAGCCGATTGGAGCAGTAAATCACAAAACCAGGTCTCCACCACGAACAACCAGGTGAAAATCACAACAACCTACATCACTAACCTTCACACGAGCAGAACCATGAACTGAGGAACCACTGAACCTCTAAGTGCACATCACACATGCCCAGGTCCACGAGCTACACCGCACGAATTACCATAGTAGATTTGTAAACAATAGAGAACTCCCTTCACAAACCAGTCGCACATCATAACTCACACAGATTAGAACTCCATCGTGTATCACTCATTGAGCCACGCGAGCACCATTAGCGACCTCCTTTACAGATCCAGTAGCACACTCGTAAAAAATGCGAACTCAACTACATATCAACCCGACTCATAGTCCTTGTAGGTCCACGAACCCACCTGTATATCCATTGCGTCAACAAGACGCTGACAATGATTCTTCCATCAAATTTCTCATTGCAACTTCAACAAATAAGGATGATTCTCTCACAACAAATAATTAATCTTTATTGATGTGGAAGATCAGACTAAGCTGCAACCACAAAGCATACTAAGAAAAAAATCATACCAAACCATAGCTAGCTCTTGATATCACTTGTTGGAAAAAAAAATCATATAATCAATTAAGAACATTATCGTCTTCACCCTAGGAATCACCTTATTAACAGAGAAATAAGATAAAAACAAGGAACACAAGAATATAATGTGAAGACTTCAAATACGGAGAAAAATCACGGTCATTGTCCAAAGACAACCAGAGAATAATCATTATGTTCAAATTTTTACAACATACAGAAAACACTCTCAATCCTTTGACCCCAAGTACACCCTCTAGAGCAAGAATTTAACTACATCTCACAACACACTACTACAAGAGTATAAGAAAAGTCAAACAATAGCTCAAAGTGCCTTTCACTTGGGGTAAGGAACATCATGGACTTAGAGTCCATTATATAGTCACTACACCCACTCCCTAACATATTCTAGGCGATGTGAGATTTTTTACGACATATTATTTTCAACAGCCCAACATTGATATAACATTGAGCCCCATAATGGTGTCGCTGAGCACAATCTTTTACAAGTTGATTGGCGTTGAGCACTGGCCAGGTGGCGTTGAGCGTTGGTGAGCACTGTAGGTTTTGTGAGAATTTTAGCTCTAGGGTGCTGAACGTATGCTGGCACTGAGCGTTAGTTTTTACGAGGCATATGGCATTGAGCGCCAAATGCCTTGTTTTTTCTGTTTTCCTATCTGGTTATTTTTTAATGATATGTAATTTGGTACTAAGAATATTTTATGGCTTTTATTATTATAATTGATGTAAAAATGTTGTGGGTATGTAAGATAATAATTGGTATGAAATGATGTGTGAGCATATGAAGTTATGATGTTTAAAGAGTTACAAGGCAAATTCTTGGTGATAATATTCATATGTGTTTGCCTTGATATAGGAGACGTAAGTAAGAAATGTATCCTGAACTCTAATAATCATTTACACTCAAATATGATATAATGAACTATGTGGTGAAAAACTTTTAATAACGGGTACAAAACCACAATTGTTATGAACAAACTTTTAAGATTATATACCGATGGTTTAAGAGTTGTAATAGAAAGTGTGTTTTAACTTTCATCAAAAACTATTTTTTTTGCATTAGTGCTAATAAATGGGTGCAACAATTTATTATTTTCATAAGCTCTCTCTTTAAGTTTTCAATTGTTTTCTAGTGGTCAGAGAATTTGGTTCCACGGATCAATTATTACACAACAAGACCTATCTCAACTTAAATACATGCGTGAGACCTTCAAAAAATTTCTTAGAACCATCATTATCAAATAAGGTATTTTTTTCTTACATTTTTTTATCTTCTTATTATTTATTATGCATGATTTAACCGATATAGATCTATTATTTTCGCTGATGTATAAACCTTCATATTTTTTTTATATATCCATAAAGAGATTCCATACAAACAAGTTAAGATTCTTTGTCTTTCACTTTAGAAATATTCTTTCGTTGTTGTGCACACACACTTCATTATAAAACCTCTAGTTGAGATTGGTTTAAATACGAACCACAAATTCAACAATTTAAAATGAATTCCGTCGTAATCATCAGTATACTTTAATTAAAACAAATGGAATCTAATTATACAACAATTAGAATGGTTAGAGGAAGAAACCTCCAATACTTTTAATTTTAAATGAAGTTTAATTTTAATCAGTATATTTACACTATTATTTCTTTTAAAACAGATTATAATTGTATTTAAAGTGTTTGTAAGTGTATTTCAATTAAATTCTTTTAAATATTATTTCAAATATACCATTTTATAAAATTCTCCGATTCATAACTGGAGTTATTTTCATTATTTAAAAGCAGAAACACAAAAAGCCAGAAGATATTTGTTGGAGGAAATCTGTACTTGGGTGAACTGTGAACACAAAAACAAACAAAAAATATTAACTATATGATATAAGTACAAGACATGGAAAAATAAAATAAAATTAAGAAACAATGAATCCCAAGAAAGAACAACGTTCGACCACGTGTCGAAAGATAGGAGGAAGCAATTATAGGTCAGTGTTTAGTGTGGAGTGTTCGGTACCAGCCAGTGGACGGTAACAGTACACTGAATCAAAGGAAAACGACGGCGTTTCATGGAGCCACTTGGTGGAGTCATATCATTATTGACGTTATTCACGTCATTATGCATATAAATACGTGTCTTTGGGGAGCGTTGTGTATACCAAAATTTCTTAAGCTCTTCCTTCAACTCCTCTCATTATACGACGTCGTCGTAGTCTTCTTCTTTTTCTTCTCTCTGCTCTTTTCTTTCTTTTCTTCCTCTGATTTTGATTCCATTAACACATCACAATGTGTGGTATTCTTGCTGTTCTTGGTTGTTCTGATGACTCTCGAGCCAAAAGGGTTCGCGTCCTAGAGCTCTCTCGCAGGCAATAATTTTTTATTATTATTCTATATAATTTGAATTCATAATTGAGTTTAATTTACATGCATGATCCGTATAGTGTTTTCACATGTTTACTCAATCAGAAATATCATAACTTTTATAATAATTAACGTAAAAATTAAAATAAAAATATAAAAACAAATGTACTTTTTTTATGGATGTAAAAGAGAGAAGAATTTATAAGCTATCTTAGTTTTAGTGGTGTAATTTTTTTAGATATCTTGAAATAGAAGACGCTACTGTATTTGCTGGTTTTGTAGATTTTAAAATTTATTAAATTCGAAGAAATGGTCAGCTGTATTTAAAATTTAGTAAATTAGTAAAATGTTTTATTTATTGGAAAATGAAGTATTAATTTGGACGACCATAAAGAAAAACATGGTACCAAGGTGACGAAATGCTTTTCCATGTTTGAACTTTGTAGTGGAGAAATTATGATTGATAAGGTAAGTGCGCAACTATGAATGAATAATATACTGTAAAATAAATCACACCGTTAGTTGTGTTTATGCATCATAATATGTCTTCAAATTCCACGTTAATTTTTATTTTTTATTGAATATTGTCTTAATATGTTATATTTTAAAAAAATCATTTAAAAGTACAATTTAGTTGATTTACAAATTAGTATATTTTTTTATCAATTTTAATTTAATTTAGTTTCGTCTCCGAAATCCATAGAGAAAGTGAGTTGTGTTGTGTGGGATCTGATTGAAAATGCAATTATTGGTTATATTTGGTGGGAAGCTTCCAAAAAGTGATGACGATTGAAATCCAATAATTGAAAGGGATTAGTTGGTCGTGGAGAATTGCTATTTAATTTTATGAGATGATTCATTAGTTGTTTTCTATGCTAATTTCAGTACGTTGGAAAAAGAAAACATGTTTTCTCAAAAATAAGATAACATGAACTGAAATTTAGTATTAATTTTTTAAAACAAAAATTTTATAAACCAAAAAATTAAATTATTTTTTTAATGTTTTCTGTCTCTCAAATTTGCATAACCTTTTTCTGTCTAGAAATTTTAATTTTGTATTCACACGAAAATAATCATTTATAAGAATATTTAATTACTAAAAAACTTTAACTTTTAGAAGTTGCCTCAAATACATTTCATGTACAACTACATAAAGATATATTGGTAAAAATTGAAAAACTTGAGTAACACAAAAAAAAAAAAAATTCTTTTTTTGTTCATAACTCATTGATATAATAGTGTTATTATAATTTATCTTAACGAAAGACAAATATGTGTCTTTTATAGTTTAGAATCAAGATAACAATATGAAACTCAAATTAAGTTTCAAGTTTAACAATGATATATTATTATAATAAATAATTTTACATCATCAAATAGTTATACGTATTTTTTTTATGAATATGATTTTCATACTATTTATTTCAAACTGATCAAAAGTATTATACAGGTTAATTTATGATTGAATTATGAAACAATAAAGAAGAAACTTGTATTTTCTTATACAAATATAGTATTGGTACGAAATAATCATAACTAAAATAAATATATTTATATTCAACCACAAACTAAAATATGTTGAAAATCATAGCAAGAATAAAACATTAACATTTTTGTCATAAAATAGATTGGGTTAATAATGAGAATTTATATTTATTGAATTTTGTTTTGTTGTTGTTGAGGTCACAAACAGATTGAAGCACCGTGGGCCTGACTGGAGTGGGCTCCATCAACATGGTGATTGCTTTTTGGCGCATCAACGTTTAGCGATAGTAGATCCAGCTTCTGGGGATCAGCCTCTCTTCAACGAGGACAAATCCGTCATTGTCACGGTAGGCCATAACCTCATTCAGCAATAATACTTCTACACGATACTCTCTTCATCTCTTTCATCTTATTTTCGATGGAATTCACAAGATACCACATCCACTGTCAATAAATAAATTATATAAATAAACATAATCATGATCTTAGTATGAAATTTTTTCATCCAAATAGTAAAGATACATCAAAGAATGACAATAATAATTTAATAACCAATTTTTTTTACTTTTATTTTTAATCAACTTGAATCTTCAAAAAAAAATATTATAAGTTTTCTATCTTCTTCTACTAATTCAACAATGGATGTAAATGATTACTCAAACACAGGTGAATGGAGAGATTTACAACCATGAAGAACTCAGGGGACAACTTCCTAATCACAAGTTCCGAACTGGAAGTGACTGTGATGTTATAGCACACTTGGTTAGTCATCTTTTATGTATTTTTCTCCACTCAAAATCATCAAGAATAATCAATTTTATTAATGATTAATCTTGACTAATAACAATCTCTTTGATTATTTTTCGTAAAAAAAAAAACTCTTCTACTTCAGACACTTTCTATTTGATTGAATTAAATATGATTCTTCCTAATGATTGTGTTTAAAGATTTATACAAAACAGTTTATTAATTTAGATTCCTTAATTTTAATTAAATAATTAAGATTCACTTTGATTAAAATAATTTACTTAAAATTATACCGTGAAGATTAGTTGATGTCACGTCATGATATGTAAGTAAGAGGAGTGTTTTGGTATGAAAATGACAAAAGCAAAAATGTTAGATAAGTTAAAATATATATACAAGTCACGTATAGGTTTCTTAAGTACTATCCTTAAATAATTTTAAATCTCGATTATACTAATATAATTATGTGACCAAAATTTAACGTTAACGCCAAATCAGTAAGATTATTTCACTTAATGAAAAGAGGTTTTTGATGACCATTCCTTTCGATGAGTGCAATTTTTTCTGAATCTTAGCTAGAAATTGAAGAACTCATGGTTGAATAAAGTGTAGTTCTTAACAAGTTCAAGTTATTGTGTTTATCTTTGAAACAGTACGAGGAACATGGAGAAGACTTTGTGGACATGCTGGATGGTATCTTCTCGTTTGTTCTTCTGGATACTCGTGACAACAGTTTTATAGTGGCTCGAGATGCTATAGGGGTCACTTCCTTGTACATTGGTTGGGGATTAGATGGTAATAATGTTATACTATGTCTCACTTTTGAATTAAACTCGTGGAACATTTTGTAGTTTCTGTTTGAAATTTTGAATTGAATACATGAAATGAAGAACATGATAAATACAAGTTTGGCACCACTCTGTGTTCAGGCTCTGTTTGGATTTCGTCTGAGATGAAAGGCTTGAACGATGATTGTGAACATTTTGAATGTTTTCCACCTGGTCACTTGTACTCGAGCAAAGAGAGAGGCTTTCGCAGATGGTACAATCCTCCATGGTTCTCTGAGTCTATTCCTTCTGCTCCTTACGACCCTTTAGTTTTGAGACGTGCTTTTGAGCAGGTAAGTTTCACAAAAAAGTCTAAAATCGCGTTTGAATAACTTTGTTTGATAACTTTTTCATGAGTAAAGTGAATGTGGTTGATTTCAGGCTGTGATAAAAAGGTTGATGACTGATGTGCCTTTTGGTGTTCTACTTTCTGGGGGTTTGGACTCATCATTGGTGGCATCCATCACTTCTCGCTACTTGGCCAACACAAAGGCTGCTGAACAGTGGGGATCAAAGTTACATTCTTTCTGCGTAGGACTTGAGGTGTACCATCAAATCAAAATCATGAATGGTTCACTTTTATGAAAACATTTCGTGTTGCATTAATCCTTTGTCACCATCTTATGTTGAGTAGGGTTCACCAGATTTAAAGGCTGCAAAAGAAGTTGCTGACTATCTGGGCACTGTCCACCACGAGTTTCACTTCACTGTGCAGGATGGAATAGATGCCATTGAGGATGTTATATACCATGTTGAAACATATGATGTGACCACAATTAGAGCAAGCACGCCCATGTTTCTTATGTCTCGGAAGATTAAATCACTGGGTGTGAAATGGGTTATCTCGGGAGAAGGATCAGATGAGATCTTTGGAGGGTATTTGTACTTCCACAAGGCACCCAACAAGGAGGAGTTTCACAGAGAAACATGCCGCAAGGTCATACATTTATCAGGCTCATTCGTTGTACAAGTGTTGATGACAGAATAATAATAGTAATGTTTTTGTTGTGCAGATCAAAGCACTCCACCAATATGACTGCTTGAGAGCAAATAAATCAACATTTGCTTGGGGTCTCGAAGCCCGAGTACCCTTTTTGGACAAGGAGTTTATCAATGCTGCAATGAACATTGATCCCGAGTATAAAATGGTACAAGTTAAAAATGTGACTTCATCACTTGAAAAAATCTATGAAAACATTACTAAAACTGGTTTACTGTTTGAATGCTTCAGATAAAAAGAGATGAAGGACGAATTGAGAAGTGGATTCTGAGGAGAGCCTTTGATGATGAAGAACATCCGTATCTGCCAAAGGTACTATGTTATTTATCGAAATGTGTATGTATGTGTGTATATATACATACATATATCTGCAAAATTGGTTGGTTAAACTAACATCTACACATTTACTTTGGTGCAGCACATATTATACAGGCAGAAAGAACAATTCAGTGATGGAGTTGGGTATAGTTGGATTGATGGTCTTAAGGCTCATGCTACAAAACATGTATTGAATCCATTTTATATGACTGTGTTGGAAGTTTCATTTTTTATTAGAGATAAGACTAATTTATATAAGTGAATGCAAATCTTATCTTACAAGTTGATTTTGTGGAATTGGGTTAAGTTTTAAAGTACACTTCTTAGTACTCTTCCATGGACTTCCATGGAGTTTGGTGTGGTCATGATTTTGCTTATTATAACTGGTTTTTGACATTTTCTTTCCCTAGGTGACTGACAGAATGATGCTGAATGCTGGTAACATCTACCCTCACAACACCCCAGTAACCAAGGAAGCATACTACTATAGAATGATCTTTGAGAGGTTCTTCCCTCAGGCAAGTTAATGAAGAAACTCTAAATTAACAGAACCCCAGAAGCTATCTGTGATTGAAAAATGTGTTTGTTGGTTTGGTTGTGCAGAACTCAGCAAGGCTCACTGTTCCTGGAGGAGCAAGTGTTGCATGCAGCACAGCAAAGGCTGTTGAGTGGGATGCTTCTTGGTCTGGCAACCTTGATCCTTCTGGTAGAGCAGCACTTGGAGTGCACATTTCAGCTTATGAGAAGCAGAACAATTTAGCCAACAAAAGTGTAGAAATTGAGAAGATTATATCTATGGATGCTGCTCCTCTTGGAGTTGCCATCCAGGGCTAATATCAAGCTCTGTGACTCACAATAATTGGGCGAGAATGAAGATCATTAAGCTAAACACTGATGAAAAATTCGCCTGCTGTGTAATTTCATCTTCGCAAAGCTTTATATATATATAAGGCTTTCTGAAAGAAGTGTTCAGTGTAGTATTATTACCTTCAATTCTGTGATTTGAACTCTTAATGAGAGTGTTTCTTTTATTAGTTATGAACTGTTTATTAGACTTTCAATTAGATTAAGCATAATTTTATCTGAGAATTGTTTATTAAAGGTGGGTGACAAAAGTATTGCTAGGGTTGGACGTAAACCTGCAAATTGACCTCAACTTCATAAACCATTGAGAAAGATTATCAGTGATGATGCCGCACACATCAATATGTTCTTTCTTGATTTTTTTTAAACTACAATAAATAAAATAAAATAAACTCTTATAAAAAAAATTTAAAAAAATTATTTTGGTTAGAATTAGAACTTGACCTAATTTATGCCCAAACCATTATCAATCACTTAAACAACATCAACTCCAACAAACCAGACGATGAATCAACCCGACAAACCAATTGGATGAACTTTTTCCTTTTACCAAAATAGTATACTATAGGTTTTATTTACTCAGATAACACACTTTTACTGTATTAGTTCAGAATTTGATTTCTACAAAACCGAATTTTGAACATGATTTTGTAACAAGTTAACAGCATACTTTTAACAAAAATCCCAAAAACATACGTGTAAAATTTGATTTTCCGAAAATTGAATTCTGAATTAACACAGTAAAAACATATTATCTAGGATAAATAAAATTTACTGTATGCTATTTTGGTAAAAGAAAAATTACACAGTCTATGTAAAAAATTCATAATTGGATAGGTATGGATATATTTTACAAATTGATGACTTGATGTGATTTAGACTTTTTGAACTTGAACCCTCTATGATCAATGATGGGTGTGATAGTGTTCACATGACTGTGGAATCTATGTGTTTATTTTTAAGAAAAGTGAACGGATGAATTTGACAGTTGAAAATAAAATTTGTGTTATTTGTTTTAAGAGATTTGAAGGTTAAAGCAAAAATATTTGAAGGTAAAATTTGTGAGAGTTTGAGAATAATTTGATGATATATAAAAAGAAATTAATAAATTAAAATGTAAAATTACAAACTTACCCTTGTGGTTAGAATTAATATAAAAATAAAGATTTAATAATTTAAAATAGGATTTTGATGATTAGTTTCAAGGAGAGATATTGTACCAAATGTTCTTCCCAAATATTGAACATCTTGTGTTGAACTATTTAGGAGAGATATTGTATGCTTCATATTTACTTTAAAATAATTAGATTACTTAATTAATTTATTTTTTCTTTAAATATAAAGTTTATAAGAAAATCTTACACTTTCAAGTTGGCTTAATTATCATTTTGGTCTTCTAATTTGTTGGGTTGGTTCATTTTGGTCCCCTCTTATTATTTATTGGTTCAATTTAGTTCTCTAATTCTTTAAAAGGTTCAACGTTAACACCGTCTCCGTACATGCCACGTGTCATTTTGTGGAATTTTCAATTTTTTTAATTTTTTTTTATTTTTTTTAATTATTTAAAAAAAAATTAAACTGCCACGTGTCACTTTATGGTTGTGACACGTGTCAATTTGAGATTTTTTTATTTAAAAAAATATACTCCCACGTGGCAAGTCACGATTGTGCCACATGTCAAGTTAATATTCGTTGTTTTCAATTTAGTCCCTCTATTTGAAATTTTGATTCAATTTAGTCCCCCAATTTTTTAAAATGATTCAATTTTGTCCTCTCCAATTTGAGACTAAATTAATAATTAAGCTTAATTACAATTTATATATTCATGTTAAAATAATTTTTTACCATTTATACATCAAATCACTCCCTAAATACTCATGTTATTTCATTTCTTACATTTTTCACTTGTAATTTTTTACAGTTGATATTTTATATACATGTAAAAAAAAAATTGAATAGTTAGATGGAGTAATTTAATTTATAAATATAATAAAAATTATTTTAATATGTATATATAAGTTGAAATTAAGCTTAATTACTAATTTGTTATCAAATTAGAGAGGACAAAATTGAATCATTTTAAAAAATTGGGGGACTAAATTGAATCAAAATTATAAATAGAGGGACTAAATTGAAAACAACCAATGTTAGCTTGATACGTGGCACAATCGTGACCTACACGTGGCAATATATTTTTTTAAAAAAATCTCAAATTGACACGTGTCACAACCATAAGGTGACACGTGGCACTTTAAATTTTTTTAAAAAAAATAATTAAAAAAAATTAAAAAAATTAAAAATTCCACAAAATGACACGTGGCATGTACGGAGACGGTGTTAACATAGACTTAACGACATGGATCAAATTGAACCTTCTTCAAGAATTAGAGAACCAAATTGAACCAAGAAGTAATAAGGGAACCAAAATGAACTAACCCAACAAATTAGGGGACCAAAATGGTAATTAAGCCCTTTAAAGTTCTATACCTATTAGAATTTGAATGATTTTATGAAGATAATATTTTTTAAGTTCTCTCCACATTAGAACCTTGATGGTTTTTATGAAGATAATATATATGGACAGTGGAGAACTAATCATCAAATCCTTAAAAAACAATATAATGGAGTATAATGGAAATAATGCTTAGAAAGTTCTAAAAATTTTCTTTAACCCATAAATACAATTTACATAATTTATAATAACTTTTTCAATTTTTTATTGTTAAACAGTTTGTAAATTTTACATTGTTATATTAAACAAAAACCTTCACAACTAATTTTTTTATGAAAATAGTGAAACTTTTGGTAAAATTATTTCATCATAAAAAATATTCAAATAGTGAAATTTTTAATACTTTCTAAGCAATAAAGAAAAGAAAAAAATGTCTTGCACCACAAACTTCAAAACAATTTAATATGTGTGTTAAATAATCTTCTTTCAAGTTTGATTACTAAAATGTAAGGGAGAAGTGAAATTGTACATTTTTTTTATATGGATCGATCTTAATAATCATTTTATGTATAATTTATTTGAATGTGACTATTATATCATAATTTGGACACATACAGGTGCATCAAAGTGTATTTTTTTTTTCTTTTTTAGATTAAATATGTTTTTATTCTTTAACTTTGAGTGAAATTTGGAATTGATTTTTAAAAAAATATAGAACAAATTTAGTCTCTCGACTATGTAAATGTGTGGATTTAGTCATTTTAATCAAATTTTATGAAGTTTATTTGACATTTCAAACATATTTCATTATAATATTTTAGTTTTTTTACACCATATTTTCTCTTCAATGTTAATTAAGAAACGCATTTGAAATGTTAAATAAACTTTAAAAATTTTGATTTAAAGGACTAATTCCACACATTTCTAAATATGAGAGACTAAATTAGTTCAAAATTTTAAGAAGAACTAATTCTAATTTTCACTTAAAATTAAAGGACCAAAAACATATTTAATTTTTTTTTTAAGTCTAACATATATACTACATTAGTTTAGGTTATTTTCTTGTTTGGTTGTTTATAGGCTAGATTAGACTCTTTTACTGAAATAATTAAAAGTTACATTGTATTGGGAATTTTCTATATTTTTAGGTTTTAGTTGAAGTCAAAATCAAATAATATTTTAAATAAATATGTCTAAAATTTATGTCTAATTTGACCAAGTCAGAGTATATTTATCTCTAATAGTGTGCATAACATAAATTTTAGATTTTTTCTTTTATGTATTATGTACTTATTTAAATTAGTTCATCTAAATTTGACGTGCATTAAATTTGACGTACATTAAGGTTTTAATTCAATGTAAATTTACGTCATCCGTCCCTAATTTGATGTATTACGTGACGTTAAAAATTTGAAAACATTAGCATAAATGTATCAATTTATTAAGAACTCAAAGCTTATTTTAGTCTATAATAATAATAATCAATTTAGAGGATATAACTACTTCTAAGAATATATTTGGGTATCGTAAAAGTAGGTTATAAATTAGCTTTAATAGTTTCTATAAGAAATTTATATTTTAGTTAAGGTATCTCTATTTAAAAAAAAAAAGGTGAACAGAAACTATCAATTTTTTCAAGAATATAGGATGGGATTAATATTTATGTATGTAGATAAATTAAGAACAACTAAAATTAAATAAAAAGTTATACAATTGTCATAAGCAGGAAATGATAACCAGGTAAATCCTTTTACCCACTGGAACTTCCATTTTGATGCACACTAAAAACTGAAACTCATTAATTAACACCTTTGGTAGAATTTATACAATAATCTTATAATTCACACTTTACATTTATATTATATAACAACAGAGAAACTTGTACTTTTCCTTAACATATAACTTCACAATTGCAACGAGTTGCGATCATGCAACCCTCTAACAATGCATCACCTACTGAAGATAATACAATGAGTGAACATGAACATGTTAATTAACCAGCAAAAGTAAAATTTAGTGGAGTAATGCAGTAGAGAATAGTTCATTCCAAGTATCAGGTAGGCCAGGAAGACACCAATGGCTGCAATCAGCTCTATTTGGATTAACCCTCTTCTGAGGACTTAATTCACCACTGTAAACTGAAGGGTGACCATCCTTCCTCAATGCTGATAACATTGTAATGTCCAAAAGATATGCAGGGTTTTTCATTTCTCTTACAACCATATCCACAACCCTCTTCTGCTCAGGGTATGCTCCAGGGTATGTTGTGCTCCTAATTGGGGCAGTTTCACCATAACAATTCTTTGTTGTTGCCATCACAGTTGTTCCACCCACATTCCATTCAGTTGGGCTGTATTTATTACCATCTGGTTAACTTGTTTTCAACTTTGTCATACAAAACTTTGAGACAATCATAAACTAAATAATCAAAAACATATAACTTCAACACCACTGTATGATATTATTTCAAGAGGCAAGTATGCTCTTACCAAAGACAAGAAGATCATGTAAGTTTCAAAGATTGAAACATGTCATTCAGTTTAATGAACTCAAAAACACAAATCACTGTTTTGCCTTTTACTGTATTTAGCAGTCCTTAACAATGTCAAAGCTTAAATGGTTAATGCTACTAAAGTTAGTTGGAACATGTGGTGGCAATGATGTCATCCACGGATGAACAATGGACATCTCCATGTGCTATGAAACAGTCTTGCCCCATCGGATTGTATAGCACATTTATTTTGGCCCATATCTTATTTAAATGTATGTTGTTTGAAACTGTTTACTTGGGATATTTATTGATCACGAGATATTGTGGTTTTCTACAATGGGAGAATGCAAGATACAATCTTTTGAGAGACCAAAACACAATCATGCGTGACATGTACCGATAAAAATAATGACCTCATTGGGGGGTGGGGGGAAAGCAGTATAAGGTTTTGTTGAACTATTTTCATGTGTATGGATATTATTAATGGGATGTGTATCATGTATGCTTTATTTCACCGACACTTTTTTCTACCAGGACATGCAACACGGTGATCCTGCAGAACCAGCAAAATCAAAGTTCTCAAAATCTGACAGGTTTGTTGTGGTAAGGTAATAAAAGAGCCAATTGCAAACTCATGTGACCATGAATGAATTTGGGGTCCCGAGAAAAGAACCTTTGCATGGTTTGGATAACATAGATTATGATATAAATGAAATAATATTGGAGCAAATAAGACTGCTATTTAAGTTTGGTGTCATAATACTGTTAGCAGAAAAAACTTTGTGGATAGGCAATAAAAGAGCCAATAGCAAACTCATGTGACCATGAATGACTTTGAGGCCCCAAGAAAAGCACCTCTGCATAATTTGGATAAACTAGACTTGATGAAAGGAAATAGAGGAGCAACCAACACTACCATTTAAGTTTTGGTATCATAATATTTTTAGATGAATGTTAGCAGAAAAACTTTGTACAATAATAAGACTTTGAGAGTGTACAAGCATGTGATTGAGGAATACCGAAACTCTGTGAACAGAGCAAAGCGCAGCATGATTTAATTAATGATGTGAAAATTAAGGGGCTAATATGATGGCAATTTTTCGAACTACTACTATATAGTCAGTTATTATAAAATGGTAAATAATTTACTTTTTGGTATTAAGTAGATTATTAGTTCCATGTCATGAAAAAGTGCGATTTAAATCCCAACCTGTGACAGAGACAGCACCTACAAGACCACAAATTTCAACTTCACAAGAAACAGAAAACTCAACTTGCAAAAACCTTTTCGACCGAAAACTGCTAGTAATAATCTATGTGCAAGCTGTCAAGGACTGGTCAAAGAAGGGTCCCATTTTCATCTTTTAATACAAATATACAATCCATCAGATCAAATGCAAATGCAGTTGGACTAGGGGCCAGGGGGGAAAAGATAGAAATTTTGTTTCATGTTTCTGATTAATGATCAATCTTCAATATTTTAACTTTATTAGTTATTATGCTTCATCGATATGAAATCAGATACTGAGTTACACTGTTTCAACAAAATAATGCAAGAGAGAGAAAGCAGTAAAAGATAATATATAGTGAAAGATGGAGGGTCCCTACTTGTAGTGTGTGGGAGAAATTGATTGAAAGAACACCCTGGTTTTGCTTCTATCAATGTTAGTGTCCACCCAATTAGCCCATGTTTTCATACCCATTTCCAAAGCTGCCAAGCGATCCATATCAGGGTAGAACTTACCTCTTAATCCTACATAATCCCACCTGCAAGGTTTTATTGCTAACATTTCTGTTAACCATTAACTCAATAACTTCTATGCATTTTAGTGTAAAATAATTTATGCAATCAAGTACATGAAATAAATAACTATTATAAAAGTCAATATACATGTTATTTTTTAATTTTGTTTAGTATTTTCTTGAATAAACTTACAAAAGGGCCTACCCCTTAAGAGAACCTTGATGAGTCCACCAATGCCCTGTGTTGAAAGACAGCACATCAGCATTCCTCCATGCGTCACCATTCCCATCTACCTTTTCCAGCTTTAGAATTCTGTTTCCTTGGACCACACCCACCTCCACCAAATATGGAGCTCTGTAAAATGAAATGCTCACACCATAATCCTGCATATGCCATATCAAACCCAATTTGGACCTTTTCTCAAAAATACATTTTTACTCTGCATGGTCTATGTATTATTCTAACTTGTAAGGGTAAAGAATGAAGATGATGTGGCTGAAGTTTGCATCCACTTGACAAATTTAATGCCATGACAACACTCCGGGTCCCCTCACAAAGGGATTTTAATATAGAAAGCTACATCCTTGTTCTAATTGACACTTTCTCACAAACACCTTTTCAGCACATTATTTGTCCTATTACAAATATATGACCCCAGCCACCATTATTTTTAGTGAAACTTAACCAAGTGGGAAAAACAAAAACCATTTACTGCTGCCAAAAGTTTGTTGTTCTTACCTCTTATTGTCCTACCAATACCTGATTCTTATCCAGAAAAAAACTGCGCATGCGCCTTATCCCCAAAAGAGTTTTGTTTCTGTAAACTTCTTTTATACATTAAAATTAACATAAATATAAGTTAAAATCAGTCTTTAGACAGGTTAAACCAGAGAGTTACCATAAGTAGGACTGCATATTTGAGTCATTTTGTCTTTTTATTTCTTCTTCAGTAAGTATTTGTAGCAAAACATAACCTAAATCTTGCAACGAATGGAAGTGTCAAGTATTGCCATGAAAAAAATTGTTCTGACTCACCAAGAATCTGAAGACTGAGAGAGGATCTCCCGTGACCAATTTTGTGCGTGTCCGAGGTGCTGCAGCTGATAGCATACAAATCAAAGACTGCCATTGGTTCCTTCCCAACGAGTCACCAACAAACATCACGGTTTTGCCTTTCATTTTCAGCAGAAACTCAACCCCATTGAACCTACCATGACATATTAATGCCATAAAACCATTCAAATCATGCTTAACATACAAACAAATGCAGTTACATCAAAGAACACAACACTACCACTCAGAAAACATAAACAACAACAACAACAAAAAGTCTTATCCCATATATGAATCACGTGATAGTATTGGACTATGTTAAAGCCAAAAAAACTTCAGGAACACTGACAAATTATAATATCAGGACCCGTTTTATTTGTCGAGATGTTGTTTTCAGTATTGGTGTTCGTACCTTGGGAGCTCACAATTGAGGGGCGTCCAACGGTATCTGAGGTAACCAGAATCAGGACGACCGTACATTTGGCAATTGAATTCTGGGTCTATGATTGGGCAGCTGGAAGAATGGTAAAGAGGGTATGTTTCAGTTTCATCACGGACCCAAGCACCCACGAACAATGAACAAGTGCTTTGGTTGGTTTGAACCAGTGGTGTGTGGTGGCTGACATGGTCATTGTGCTGTTTCATGCCTGAAACCACAGCCGAAGAAGCTAAACGGCATTGAAGGGAAAAAACAAGGACAAGAAGAAACAAGAATGAGGCCAAAAGAGCACAAGAGTTTCGAGAGCCAAGAAGGGCCATTGCATAGAGAGGACAGAAGAAAGGTGAAAGCAGAAAGGCACAAACAAAAGTGGAAACTGCTTTCGAATGTATATAGAAAAAAAGTGGGGACGTGGCTGAGTTCTGACTGAAAATCTTGGGAAAATTTGGAAATGGATGAAGCACTGGTCACAAAATGCAACCTTTTTACGCGCTTCAGTAAATTTCAATGATTAAGAGGAAAATTGTGACCTTCATGCTTGGTCACACCTTTGGATATTGGACATTTTGTGCTTTATTTTCATAAAAGTGTGATTATATTACAATATTTTGAAATATAAAAATTATGTTTTTATTTCTATTGAAAATGAAGAAGTAAATATTTTCATGATTAGAACATGATTTTCAAACATTCGAAAACGATGATGACTGTCACAGGAAAATCACATGGGAAGAACAAAAAATGGATAACAGCTCAAAGTACAGGATTTGAAGCCAGAATACTGATGCATGGGAAAGATACATAATCAACACACATTGTTTTTTATTCAATTGAGGCAAAATCTAATGTTTTTTAATTCAAAATATTTTCTCAATGATAAAGCTCAAAATAAACTTGTTTTAAGTCAACTGGATTCCAATAGTCAGGTTCTAGGAAAAATTTACAATTTTAAACAAACTCAAAAATGCATTAAATTTGAATTGCTTTCATTTTAATTTGTTTAGTTGTTCAAATATAATTTTAGATAAAGAAATTCAATTTATTGAACTTTTATTTCTTTTTTTAGATAGAATATTTCAATTACAATCAAATACAAAATTATCATCACATGACACTAACAACATAAAAACTTCAACTAATATTTTTACTAACATCTATCGAAAAATAGCCCCACTGACATCAGTTAATATAAAATCCTAATAAATTAGTCTACATTGAGAATAAATAATTGCAAAAAAATCAAACTGTGTTACATTTTGTAATAAACTATAGTTAAATAAATGAAGTTGGATTTTGTTACTTTGAAATGACCTGATTTAAAGGAAACCATAAGAGAGAATGTTAGAAACTCTGCCTTACTTTTAGAAAATCTAATTCAAGAAGCTAAAACATATTATTATAAACTTATAATAATAGATATTCATTTTTATTTTCTAATTAGAGTGATCACAAAACCTCACATGCATCAAAGAACACGAGATGGCAGATAAAAGAAAATTTTACTTTAACCAAAATTTTGATTTGATGAACCTATCAGCTTTGAAAAGGAAAATAAACGGAAATTATTTTAAAAACATAAAAAGAATTGAATGGTTTAAGAGTTTAAAAGAAACCGTTGTTCTTGATAAATAAAGAATAAATTTAGTTGTACTTGACCAAAACTCCTAATAACTGATGAAATGGAAGAAGCATAACAAAATTTAAAAACTCTTGGCATTGCTTCAGCTGGGTAGACAGTTAATTGATTTAAAACACATTTCCGAGATATGTACAAAGTGATACCTATGATATTAGGATAATAAGTTTATGGTATATTCTAATAATCAAATTAAATGCTTAAGTTTTCTCTAAGTTCGAATGGAGTTAAATTCTAAATTTTCAATAAATGAATATGGAAATAAATGTTGAAATGAGAGAGAGTAAGAATAGTATATTACGTCATTTAAAAAAATTAATATATATATATATATATATATATATATATATATATATATTTGTATTTTTCTATATTTTTTTATAAAAATAAAATTTGTTATATCTCAAAATTTTGATGTATTTTGGTCTAAAAACTTTTAAAATAAAATTATTATAGTCCTTTTAATCTAATAATGTTATGTTTCTTTAATACATCAAAAAAAATTAACATAATTAGTTTAAAAGAACTATTTCAAAATTTGAGACAAAAACGAATTCAAAATTTGCATAACAATTTAGTAACTAAAGTCATATTTAACGGTCTTTCTTTCTCCATATCCTTTATATATATATATATATATATATATATATATATATATATATATATATATAAAGTACATAACGTTAATTTTTTTAAGTAGTTTCATTTAACTTTTATTTTTTAATAACATTAAATAAATAGAAAATATAAATAACAAAAGGAGAAAATAAATAAAATATATTTTGAAAAATTAATTTCTCATAAACAATTATACTTATTACAAGAAATAAACATTTGTACTTATTTCTTTGAATAAGTAATTATTTTAATGAAATAAATAATTTTTTTTAAAATTTGAAGTGTTTGTTTAATTTATATATTTGATTAGTAAATTTTATCCATTTAAAAAATATTTTAAAAGTGTGTAATTTAGAGTTGAATAAATTTCTCATTAATATATGTGTCAATTTGACTCAAGGTTCATGGACTAGTTCCAACTCACTATTAAATAAACTTTTGTGTTGTTGGTCCACTAACTGAAGGATCTCAAAAAGCTTTAGCATCCAAAGTTTCCTCTTAAATTGGGTTAGGGTCACGACTAAAGTGGGTTTGACCCTACTACAAGACTGTAATGAACTTCCAAATAACTTTCAATCCAGATTAAAAGTCAAGTCGAGTTGAATCATACTAAATGTCAAATTAAGTTGGCTCAGGTCAAGGGTTAAGACAAAGTCGACCCAAGCCAAACCATGAAAAACAATAATCCGAACTACAGAAGACAAAAATAATGTTTGAAGAAATTTAAAATCTTCAAAATTTGACTGAAGTTGTTCTCTCATTTGTTTTTCTTTTCTTCTTTCCCCCTTTTTTTTGTCATCAATAAAAAAGGAGAAGGAAAGAAAGAAAGAAATCATCACTGTTGAGGGGGCATGGGGTTCCAACAGATGGGGATGACAAAAACTTGTAGGCAGAACATGTCAATAAACATGTTGTGAAAATGGATGGACACTTGTTCTGCGATTTGTTTAACACATTTGGCTTGTCTATCCTTGAAATGATTGAACAGTTGAAGCGTAAATAGACGTTCTTTGTGAGGACCTCGTTTACAATTGCCTTCATCATATCAATGATACAATAATCCCTCTAAGGTTGTATTGGTGGCATATTTGGAATAAGAGGTGGGTTGGAAGATGTTGTTGGTGTTGGTGTTTGTCAATGAGTTGACGAGTTATGGTTATCAAGAGTAGGTGATTTTCTTACAATGGTACTTTTCTTGATTGAGTTTTCAGACTCAGGGAATAAATGTTTAGGACGTAATTTTCTTTTCTTCGAGAAATATGTACAACGATTAAGATTCATGATTCAAGAATATGCACGAAGGTTGGATAAGTGATTGACTTGATATTTGGGTGTGACACCGAGATTGACTAGGATTATGAATAAATAGATATTGGACAATTTAGGTAATCATATGAAAATATTTATAACTTAGACATAATAACAAACATTTGATCATCAATATATATATATATATATATATATATATATATATATATGTGTGTGTGTGTGTGTGAGAGTGTGTGTGGGTGTGGGTGTGTGTGTGTGTGTGTGTATCTCTGTGTGTCTCTCTTTATGTGTGTGTGTGTGTGTTTCTATCTTTGTGTATATACGTGTGTCTATCTATCTATGTGTGTGTGTGTCTTTGTGTGTGTGTGTGTGTCTATGTGTTTGTTTGTTTGTCTGTGTGGGTGCCTTTCTGTGTGTGTGTTTGTATGTATGTATATGTATGTATAAAGTGAGAGAAACAATATGTTCTTTGATGTTACAAAAAATGTAAGAAAAATTTTTAAAAGCCAAGAATCAAAGCAAAGAGGTGTGAACGACTAAAACCCATTCTATTTTTCCTCTATTTTGAATCCCTTCTCCTTCATCCTTACCTCCTCGGAAATTTACCTTTCTCTAATACGAACATATCTAGGAAAGAGTACAATCATTTCTAGATTTGATATCTTGTGGAAGTTAAACAAAGAAAATTAGAGAAGAAAGCATAATTAAGAGAGAGATGGAGACGCCACAATCTAGAAGATTGATAAGTCAAGGAAGATTTGAAACAAAGATCGCAATCTTTGATAAGAATCAATGTTCTAAAAATGAACTAAGAGAATCTTGTCTTTAATGAAAACCAATTTCATATAAATCAAAGGTGTTTACACCCGTCTTTGGTGCAAGTTTATATAGACCTCAAATGTTAAGCAACCTAAGAAACCCTAAAAGAAATCCCAAAGACATTGAGTCGCAAAAATAACACAAAATTCAGTTGCAGACAATGGATTCTTTGCCCAATGAGATGAACTCACCAAGCGACTCATTGCCCACTGAATGTTGTTCGCCAACGATAGTTACAAACTGTAATAACTCAGAAATAAACACTCGCCCAACAAATCAAGTTGCTTAACTAGTTAAAAGAGAAATTAAAAACACTATTTAAGTGCCAAATTATTCTTCTGGTGTGCTTCAAACCATGATATTTATTTCCTTTGAGTTCCCAGTTGCATGGAGCATCATGAGCCTTAAGGAGATTTCTTCTTTGAAGCTTTTACTCTTTGACCTTGTCATAGGTCCTTTGAATTGCAATGGTTCCTCCTCAAGTTCTTCTTGTATTGGATCAAGGGATAGTCATATATCATTCTCCCTCATTTTTTTTCTTAATGAGTGGAAGCCATTGGAGCAAACTTGGGGGAAAAGCTATCCTAAGAACTTTTAACATTTCAATCTATAGTGGTAAGGAATTTTGCCCTTTTTGAGAACCAATTTGATTTCTTGGTGCATGCAAATTTTATGGGTTTGCATGTGGTTCCCTGGTACCCTAGGTGAATTCTCATCTAATTATGGTCATGAAATTTCAAACTGGTCATCGCTAGGGTTGATTGTGTTATAGGACAAACTTATGTTGTGTGTGATGGTGCTCAAGAAGAACAGTGGTAGCTCTTTAAAGGTATGCAATTAAAAGTTTTGTTTCTAAAATTGATTTGAACAAATAAAAACATTGTCTTGTGTTGTGAAGTCAAGGATTTGAATCAAAATTTGGGGGTTTTGAGTTTTGGGTGTATCTTGCTACGGGTATGGGTGAGTAAAAACAAGATTGAAAATTTTGCAAAAATGATAGATTAGAATGTTTAATTTGTTCTTGTTGTTATGTGAATTTATGAGTAGAAAATATTGTTGATAGACTATTATGATAAACTATCATTGAGGCAATGGAATTAATTTGTTGATGAAAATTGAATAAATGTGAATGAAACATAGTGTTGATGTTGGAATGTTGTACTAGAGTTGCATAATGACTTATAAATGATGAAAGTTTGGTGAGAAAATGTGACGACGTGAAATTGACGTGAAATTGAGAAAGACAGTGTCTTCATGATGGAAGACATGTTTATTCAACACGGTCTTTTGTATTTAGAGATTTGGGACTTTGAATTAAATGGTTACCCATAACTAATGAAAAGAACAATGCATGATGCAACTTAAATGAGTGCAATGTCTACAACACTGAAAAAAGAGATTGTGGTGATGAATTTTTATAAATGAGACTGATATGTGTGTTGTAACATTATCTATGATTTGGAATAGCATTATGTAATCTTTATAGTAGAGAAAGAAATTAGAGAATGGTGTGGAATTAGTATGATAATGAATTGTACAACTTAACTGAATGAATAATATGTTTTGAGAGTAGAAAATTATATAGCATATGAATATTATTTTTTTGTATTCGTGGGAATCATTATGTGTGAGGGCCCTAGCGTTGGGCACCACTACAGGGATTTTGGAAAGTATAACCTTTGTTTCACTACCTCTGAGCGGTTATGTGCCGTTGAGCTCTAGTGGTTAATTGGTGTCAAGTAGTAACTCGATGAAATATTTACTTTTTAGAAGTGACTTATAATTTATTATAGTTTCTCTTGTCATATCACAACTTGTAATGATGATTGTATTGAGTTATGTTTGTAAATATATAATTGAGTGAACTTGTTTGGTTTGATAATGTGAAGTTTGAGCCTTATTAGCTATTTTCAAGGAAAAAATTACAGTGTAGTGTGTCTAGTGTATTAAAGGGGAGTTTAGGTGATGAGACTATCCTGATTCAACTAGTGTCTAACTTACATAAAGTACAACATTTAAGTGGTGTGAGTTGAAGGAGGTTTCACATGGCAGATGGTATGATATGAAATAGATCATACTTAGGAGCTAATGAGGTTAACTCTGTCATGACTTGGTTTGGAAACCTTGGTCTTGAGTGATTGAACATCAATGAAGGATTTTGGTAACATGCATGATAGGTGCAAAAGCCTAGATATGTTATGGTAGTCAAATGTTTGATCCTTGACCTCTTTTGTAAAACTTTATATATATCAAATGTTTATTTGTAACCTATTAAAAGATATTGAGATTATTCTTATGAAAATTAATTTATCTTTGCATATTTGGTGTTTATATATATGAGAGTAGAAATAGGAGCCGAAAGAGATACTAGTATTGAAGTTGGATAGAGAAAATGAATAAATTAGTCTAAGAACGTTATAAAGATAATAAATTCATGAAAAATTGTATTAAGTCCTAACTCATATTTTGAAGTATCAGTGTGTTTAGTTTAATATTTTAATGTACTTTGAAATATCTTTTAGAATGTAAAGAACAAGAAAAATGTATTAGAAAGAAAATAAAATTTGAAGAAACTATAAAAGGTTTAATAAAATAACACATAAATATTTTATTAATAAAATGTTAAACTAGAAATTGAGTTTCTATTACAAGAACTCAGTTCTATTATTAAGAATTGTAATGTAAAGACACACGTAACTGTTAATGTTGTAGGAACCATATAATAATTAAACACTATATATTATATTATTACATGTTTGTCTCGAATTTTTGGATTGTTACATAATTTAGTTGCGATAGTTAATATATAAAATTAAATCATGAATTCTTTTCTCATATAATCTTTTACATTTATATCTTAATACTTTACTTCTGAATTTTTATATTTTATATTATTTCACCTTAAGATAATAAATATTTTGAAATAAAAATATAAACGATTTTCCTGTATTGTTAAACAAAAACATTTTTTTGTTACTATTTCCTTACTTATTTAGTTCTTCTTTACTATTTTTTTTTTATAAACTCATATATTAAATTACAACAAGAAAAAACAGTAGCTGTTTTTTCTTAAAAATATTAAAGGAAGGTGAATGAAGGAAGTAGACATTTTCATTCTGTGTGGCTAGTAAGACTCAACAAGAATTATAATTTTTTAGTTTTTTAAATTTTGTAATTAAGAACAGATAACATTTATTGTTCTTTGTGACACATAAGTTACCAACATTAAATATTTATATTAAAAAGATTATATCATTAATTTTTTTAATTTATATTATTAGTTTTTATGTTAAATCACATCTGATTCTATTTTCATTTATTTAATTTAATTTATAATAATTTACTTCTTTGAAATAGATACTATATATACTTTATTTATTTAAATCGTAATTTAAATATCTTTTAAATATATTTAAACAAAATAACGTTCTTGCATTTCAGAGAATGTTGGTAGTTGATTAATGCACACAAAACATTAATAATAAAGTAAAACTCCTAGGATTAAAAATCCCATCAGTTAATGAAACTCTCCGTAACCCTAATTATCAATTAATATGGAAACCTATGAACACTAGCTAAAACATTACTAATAAAACTAAACTCCTTATCTTATAAAATTCTTGATTAATTAATTAATGAAACTAGTAACCTAACACTAAGACATTAATTTGCTGACTAAATCTCCTATTAACTGACGAAATCCATGAAGCATATCAAAATTTAAAAACTCTTAGCATTGCTTCAGTTACGACGAGATAATTAATTGATTCTAAAGCACATTTCCAAATATATCTATAAAGTGATGCTTAATTATTATATTAGAACGGTTAAAATTCGTTAATAAATATGGTTTATCATGGATTCGAGTGGATCACTAAAAATTAAAAATGAATCCAGTTCATTAAAAATTCGATTTATTCCCACACATACAAAAACAAAAACATCACTCTTAATTCACTGTTGCTTCTTATACCTACCTTTTTACTTCTTGCACCTCCCATGAACTCTAGAGCTAAACTTTATAGGTATAGCTAAACTTAATATCCTTAATTATGATAGTATATTATATTAGAACGGTTAAAATTCGTTAATAAATCTGGTTTATTATGGATTCGAGTAAGATACTGAAAATTAAAAATGAATTCAATTTATTAAAAACTTAATTTATTTAAATTAAACCCGTAATGAATTAAATTTAATTTATTTAGATTAAACCCGTAATTGGATCCATACCTATAAAAAAAATAAAAACATCAGTCTTAATTGACCGTGGCTTCTTCTTATACCTACTTTTTACTTCTTGCACCTCCTATAAACTCTAGAACATAAATAGAAGAAAAATAAGTCGTAATTTTTTTTAATTAAGTTAATTTGTTTAATTTATCAATTCATGATGGATTATTCGTTTGTGACGGATTGAATTACACTTAAATTTTTTGAGTTCATTAATAAATAAATTTTTAAAGGATAAATCCATAATATCGAACCAATTGACCTATTTTTAATAACTCTGTATCATATTATGAGATATTCTAATAATCAAATTAAATGCCTAAGTTTTTTCTAATTTTAAATGGAGTTAAATTTATAATTTTCAAAAAATGTATATGGAAACAGAAAAAAAATAATATCACAATGAGAGAGTAAAAATAATTTATTAAATCTTTTTTAAGAAATTAGTTTATTTTTATTAATATTATTCATAAGAATATATATATATATATATATATATATATATATATATATATATATATATATATTATTCTTACGTATAGTTATTTCTTTTATATATTAAATACGTTAATTTATTAAAATAAATATAATATTTTTTACTGTAAAACTGTAGATAATTATTTTAATTTTAAAAAATTAAATAAAAATATACAATTTAAAGGTTAAAATCGATAAAATAATTATTTTTATTTAAGAAAAAACTGTACATCAAGGAAAATATCTTTGTATAATATTATAGATATCGTCGATCTCTTTACCACTATTTCATTCAACTTTTAATTTTAAATAACATTAAATTAATAGTAAAAATAAATAAAATGTATTTTAATGAATTCACCTCTCATAATCTTTTAATTAAAATATTTAATCATAAATTAATTAATTTAAATTCTAAAAATTTGAATAAACGCATTATTTATACTTTTTGCTAGTAATAACGAAAAAAAAAAGAGTTACTTGATAGAAAAAAAAACTGCAAAACTAGAAATTTCATAAAATATTTTGTTATATTTATTAAATTACACTTTATTATTTAAAGTCATTTCCTTCTAATTTGTAATTGAAGCTTTTATTTATAATAATCCATTTTCTTTAATATAAACTCATGCAAATACCATAATAAGTTTTCTGTTTTTCTTTTAATAGACAACAGGACTAAGTTGCAACCTTTATTTATTTTTTCAATAACAAAAAGAGAGGCTAACAGCCTTTCTATTTAATGCAAATTTATCATTGAATTAGTTTTATTGGTCATTTTAAATTTTATTTTCATTGTATAGTTTTAAAGGTAATCAATATTTTCATTTTAAAAATGTCACGATGTAAAGCTAAGATGAAAAATAAAAAATTATAAAGTAAAACTCCTAGTATTAAAAGTCCCAATTAAGTAGTTAGTTAATTAATGGAACTCATCCTAATATGACTTTAACAAATTAACGCCGGAAACCTACGCACACTCAAAAATTAATATAATTAAACTCCTAGGAATGAAATGCCTAGTTAATTAATGAAACACTTAACCCTAACACTAGACATCCTAATTGAAATAATTAATCAAATAAATCATAAAGCATAATGACAATTTAGTCATCCGTCTGTTTTTTTCAAATTGAAAATTAAAATTAAAAAATTAAGTTTGTTATTATATTATTTAAAAGTATAAATATACAATAGTATTATAAATTAAATCATTAAAGTTTATAAATTAAATTTTAGATATAAATTACAATAAAATAATTTAACTTATAAATTAATCTATAATTTAATTTTTTTATTAAATAAGTATATATATATATATATATATATATATATATATATATATATATATATATATATATATATATATATATATATATATATATATATATATA
>Ga0214544_1003903_pt1 | contig 30352 bp, 15 predicted proteins | sample CNSS3metaG_FD_160074 | JGI IMG/M metagenome (GOLD analysis project Ga0214544, IMG submission 160074) | Root nodule microbial communities from cowpea collected in UCLA plant growth center, Los Angeles, California, USA - CNSS3 | ecosystem: Host-associated > Plants > Roots > Nodule | place: USA...
ATAATAAATAATATATATAATATTAAAAATAATATAAAAAAATAAAAATATATATATATATATATATATATATATATATATATATATATATATATATATATATATATATATATATATATATGACGAGAAAAGTATCTTTAAAATTTTAAAATTTCACATTTGAGATTTAGAGTATATTATGAAAAGGTGAAAATAACAAAAAAAAAAGGTGAAAATGACAAAGGATGTCTAATGTCTTTAAACATAATCAATTATGTCACAAATTATCAGTTTTGATTACATAAGAAAGTATATTGTCATTAAGCTCTAATCCTCTTTTGATCGAACAGTATTGTTTCTAGGGAAAAAAAGTTTCGTGTTGTGTACACAAAAATATATTAAGAAAAGAAAAGAAAAAGCAGCATAAAAGTTCAGCTCATTGAAGTCTTGATGATTCCTTCTTATCTTTTTTTTATTAAATTTTTAGAAACCCTACTTTTTCTGCATACCCAATTGATATATGCCATATTTACACTCAACCTTCACACCCAAATTTCACTACTTTCCTTAAATTTAAGTCACACTCTTTTGAAACAATGGAAAAGGACTCGATGTTTTCTTATTGAATCATAGCATCAATTTTTAAGTTGTAAGGTAAGATAAACATAGTTAATTTTCCATTGAACTTTTACTTCAATTAAGAGATTAACAAATTTAAAAGAGAGTCGCTCCTACTTTATTCATTTCAAAAAGGCATAGAAAATTAATAATCAACAAGTTGAGAATTGAAGTGATTCCATACTGAAGAAAAGAGTTCAGAAAAAGGGAAAAAAAATGGAGAATGAAGAATAAGAAGAAAATGTTTGTTCTTTATGGCATATTTAAAGAGCAACATGAAATAAATGAAGGGCACCACCGTGAGAATGAAGGGAGGGATATCCACACCTTATTTATGATGCTATCATCAGAGAGGAAAATATTGAAAAGTTATAATCAAATTTAATTTCTAATTCATTTCCAATTATTAAGATATTTTATTTCCATTTATAAATATTTTCTACTTTCTATTTCAAATACATAGTTTCAATTATTATAAAACTGAATAATGCTTATTTTAAAAGAGTTAAAATAAAGAATATAACAATAATAGTTATTTTTATCCATTTTATAGTTTTTAAAATTATTTGATAATTTTATATAAAACACGACATATAATATGCGAAGTTTTAAAAATCGCTATAGAAAATAGTTTTATAAATGACATTTGTATATTTTATTTTTAAAAAGTCAAAACTGCAAATAGAATTTTATTTACCGATCTTCCTTTTATAAAAAAATTTATCTCTTTAAAATCATTTTTACTAAACCTCCTTTATCTTTTCTTCAAAATTGTAGCTCTTCCTTTCTTTTCTTTGAAGATCCAAGCATATCTTAGGACTTCTAGTGTTAAAAACAATAAATTTGTCCAATCATATTTGTCTATAAAAGTATGTTCTCTTTTTACTATTTTCTTGAGTCAATTATATTTTCTCTTACGTGTGTTAGGAATGTATATGATTTTAGACAACTCTATTTAATTTTCTATTCTTTTTGTAATCATGAGAGTGTGTTCAAATAATTAATTCAAAATTTTTATGTGTAGTTAGAGCTACCTAAGAATTAGTTAGACACCTTATGATGAATATAAGTGTTCTTGGTCTTATAAAACATGAAAAATAATATCCATCATCAAAATTATCTTTAGACGTGGGGATATGTCTAGTTAAGTTTAGCAGATATATGCAGCCATGAAACAAGTCTTTGAGATTAAACTTTCATAAAATTGTTAAATAATTAAATAATCTTGTTACAAAAGAAATTTGTATAAGGTTATTTAGAAGTTTATCTTAGATCAATTAATGTTGCTTATCCGAATTACAAGTATTTGAATGTTGTACTCATTGTATCAAAGTTACATCTAGATCTAATATTCACTCCAAAAACCCAATTTATTGTATTTATTGAAATATCACAATTATATATATATATATATATATATATATATATATATATATATATATAATCTTATAATAGTCACTTATCGAAATAGTTACGTAATAATAAACTAAAAATATGCATTATTAAAACTTTCTACCAAGAAATTAAAAACTAATCTCATTGAGATGTTGAAATTTCTTTATCTAATAATAGACTAAATTATTTGTTATGATAAGATTAAAAATTACACAATTTGTTTTCATAATATTGTAATTAATACCCATTAATGCTAAATTTCATCACCACTTTTATTAAACAAATGTTTTTTTAGTTCATGTTTTATTTATCTTAAAAAATATATATATATATATATATATATATATATATATATATATATATACATGATCTTATGATATAGTCACTTATCAAAATAGTTATCTAATGTGCATTTTTAAAACTTTCTAACAAGAAATTAAAAACTAATCTTATTGAGATATTTAAATTTATTTATCTAATAATAGACTAAATTACTTGTTATGATAAAATTAAAAATTACACAATTTCTTTTCATAATGATTGTAATTAATACTGATTAATGCTAAATTTCATTTACAAATGGTATCTTATAAGTTTTGTCATGCTACTCTAAGAAACAATTTTGGGTTGCCTTTTAACTTTAAAAATATATAAAATCAATTTATAATTGTGAAGTTTTAGTTTGTTGTATTTCAATGGTACAAATTGATTTTATATCATAACAAAGCCGTTTGGTTCTTTAGTCCCTTAAATTTTAAAAAAAAATTTAAATTATACTAGCGTAAACACAGGCGAGATATCGCCTCTGTGTATGCATTTTTTGAATTATATTAATAATTGATGATATTGTAATGTTATTAAGTTAATAAATAAAATAAAAATATATATATAAAAAATAAAGTAAAATGTATGGAGAAAATATGAGAAAAGTATGTGTTGATGAATAGTAGTAGAAAAAAGAAGTAGGAGATAAGTAAATAGTTTTATAAAAACTTGTAAAAGTAACGGTTAATTTTTAAAAATTTAATAAATAATTAAATTGTAAAGGATAAAATTGGAGTTATAAAATGTGGACACAAAAGAGAATTCCCTTTATATATAGTTATAGATTATTACAGAAATTATTAAATAACAACTAATTTTAATAATTAAAAATAATTATTCAACAAAAAACTTATTTGTATTATATAATTTTAATTTTAATTTATAAATTAATTATATTTTTTATTCATAATAAATATTATTTTATATATAAATAATTTTTAATTTATAAATTCGTATTTAAATTAATTATTATATTGGCTTATAGTGGCTAATTATTTTAATATATGATTGTTGTTTAATAATTTTTTATAGGGCCTTAACAATGATTGTGTGAGTTAATTACTTACAATGTCTCGTAAATTTAAAAGAATGTAAATAAAAAATATTAACATAAAATGTAACGTCCCATTTAATTAATAAGCGTAATTAAAAGAAACGTTACACATAAATAGTACAACAGCACAGTCCTGGGATCCTTAACATCACCCCTACAAAACTAAGCACACCACGATGTCAACAGAAAATAGTTGAAAAGTCTAACAGATGGAAGTAGAGTAATAAAGCATAAAGCAATACATGGGTCATAGCCCTAAAAAAAAGCCCATTAAGAAATAAGGTCCAGTCCACACACACTATGCAGCAGAACCATCACCTCCCTGCTGTCCACGGGTGTTCCTTGCATCTGCTCACACCAACAAGTTAGAGAGTACCACACAGCAGAACACACAACAACGAAAGTAGGGTAAGCTAGAGCACAAAAGATTTCATCCATACAATCAAATATATTTTCACAATCCCATATGCATATATCAACTAAGCATGTTATGACTTTCCAAACAATACACTAAGACACGACTCGACTCATCCGGATACATATAACCTGGTCGGATTCAACAGATGCTCGCACTTGTGGTGGATACCTCTGCTCACCCCCGAGCTATGTGTTACAAGTGTTACAATGAATCAATTTCCCTCACCACAAGGTTAGCCCTTAATGAATTTCAGGCCTCCTGCCACTCTCACCACAGGAGTCAGTCCGCTCTAGGTGAGACTAACTGACTCCTTAGAGTGTCATGATGCAAACCTTGAATCCTTTCCTAGTTATACAGATGGATCACCACCATGGGCACCCACTAACAGGGGTCATGGAATTACGTCCTAACCACTAAAGCGCGACCCTAAAAGTCTCACCTAGAGACTCCAAAGAATTACGCACTGACACGGACTAAACATCCTTAACCAATTGAGAAAGATTCATCATATAGATTTATACACACATATCGCATACTAGTTCTTCATAATCCATCTCTTTCATTTTTCCAGTGAATCCATATCAGCTCATCATTCTCAACCAACATAGTGGAATTTCATCTCATACCAATGCCGTGTCAATTTAATACCAATCACCTCATTCATTTCACATGCGAAGGTTCACGCCCAAAACCATCATTTATAATTCATGAATCACATCACTCATGCATATTTATTTGTTCTCATGCATTTAACACAATAATCAACATCCAAGCAAGCATAAATCATTTCAGAATTTCAGAAACAACCACACAATCACACTGCCTCGCCCAGCTCCTCGCTCAGGCTGAAGGGTCTCGCTCAGGCGAGAGGCTCTCGCTCAGGCGAGCCCCCTTGGCCTAGGCGAGGGCTTGAAAAAGGGAAACAGTAGCTCACGCGGGATCTCGCTTAGGTGAGACCCCTCTCGCTTGAGCGAGACCCCTCTCGCTTGGGCGAGACGCTCGCTCGCTCAAAAACTGAGCTGGTCGCCTGAGCGACCTCTCATGTAAAAAGGGTCTGGGTGAGTCTCTGTCAATCTCGCCTAGGCGAGATTATCAGGTCTCGCTACTGTTTTCCTACAACAGCCACCCACACCACTCCAAAACCACATACTCATACGTTCACAGCTAATATAACATCACACCAACCACAAAACCTCGAAATAGCAACCAAACAACATGGAAAAATGGAATATATGAGTAAGCCAGAGCTTCCCTACCTGGAAATGGCTAGCACGAGATCTCGACCCTAAACAGCAGAAAGCGGCAACTCAAGGAGCGACTTAAGGTGCTGAAAAGAAATGAGAGACAGCGGGAAGTGAGTTACCTAGCGTAACGGTAGCAGAACTATAAGCACGAATGAAAGGGTACTTATGTAGAGGAAGAGAGCTGGTTCGAACTTGCGTGCCTACGGTGGTACCAAACCCTAGCAGAGATTGAGAGACGGTTGCGGCTCTAGGACAAGGAACATTTTTCTGAAAAGTGAGAGGGAAAGTTAAGGTCAGGTCAGTCTTAGGGTCTGAATTCGTTTTGGGTCAGTCCTTGGGCCCATTCGATTTGGGACAGTCCTTACAAAAATAAGGCAACAGAAAACTGGACCTTACATAAAACATGCCATATTATCATTTTGTAATTTTATTTTAAAATATTAAAATTCAAGTTAAATATAAAGATATTAAAAATGATGGACCGAAAGTGATAAGAGTTTAAACAGATTTCCTAAAATATAGTTTCATCTAAGAGAAGCAATCAAAACTGGTTTTGTCAAATATTGACCGATATATATATATATATATATATATATATATATATATATAGATATATATATATATATATATATATATATATATTCTAATTTATATAAAAATAGTATAACTTTAAAAGTTCAACAAATTATACCTAAATATCATTAAATAATTTCAAGAATATATTTTATTTTAAAAATTTAATATAGTTCTGATTGAAAATGATATATATTTTTATGTTTTTAATTTCAATCAAACAATTTGAAAAACTATCATTTAATATAAAATAAAATTTTAAGTATAAATATAATTTATTTTTAAGATTGAAATACATCTATAACATCAATAACATGTATAGGTAATAGAAAACCCATTAATATCAATAAGACTATTTTTCTCCGAGGTAATTTTCTTATTTAGTTATATTATAATTATACTCCCTAGAACAAATGGCAAAACGTGTTTATATTTGTAAAAATTAAAAGAAAAGCAAACCAATATTAAATATTATGAAAGAATATACATAAAAAGTAGAAGTAATTATTTTAAAAATATTTTCGTTCATTTTCTCTGTACTTTATATCTGAGATATTAATATTTTAACCTAAATTTAAATATTTTTAAAATTAATTTATAATTAAAATGTATAATATATATTATTTATCATAATTTAATAAAATTTACTTAGTATATTACAGTCACTGAAATCGTAGTTTTAATTGGAAGGTGAGGTAGTAGAGTGTAGCCATTACCGTTACCCACTGCAGTGGTTATCGTGACAAAGCTACGTCATTGACTTCGCATCTCACTCACAAGCAATCCCTTTTTTTTCTTTCCCCTCTCTCTCTCTCTCTCTCTCTCTCTCTCTCTCTCTCTCTCTCTCTCTCTCTCTCCTTCTGCGATGGGTTGTGCTGGATCTTCGCAATCCAAGCCTGACGGTGAGCCACCCATTCTTTTGATTCCTTCAAAACCTCATTTTTGCATTCCCTTTTATTTTAATCTTTGGGAATTTTATTCTGGGTCGGTGTCAAAATCGGTTATTTTTGGTTGTTGTTTATTGGGGTGCTGATATTTGCGAACGATCGTATCTGGGGGACACTGTAAAATTGTAATTTCGAAGGGGAAGAAAACCAAGAATTAAGGTGCATAGGGCGAACGAATTACAAATCTGTTTTTTTTTTGGGTTTTGGATATTTTGCCACATTTTGTATTGAATAATGAAAATCCTACCCTGTGAAACTGTTTCGAGCATTTCTTGTTTCATGCTTGTTTTTACCAGCGATTTTGGTCGTAGGTTGTTATGTTTTTTAGTCTGTTGGGTGTCTTGGGGGTAGGAGTTAGGAATGGTGTTCCAAACTTATTAACAACACATGGTGCCTTGATTTGGTTTTTATGTTCGAGTGTTTTGTTTGGTACGTGTTTGGGCGAGTATTGGCAAAATTGATTCTGAGTGAAACTGATTCTCAAGTGATGTGGTTCATGTTTGGCTGCTTTTTGTTCTAAAATCTAGGTAGTTATAAAATTCGGTACAAACTATTTTGACTCAACTCAAAAAGCTTTAGTTGCTTTAACTCACTCAATTTTCAACCTAAAATCAGTGGGTTTCTGATTTAGCATCACATCAAAGGTGATGTACGTTCATTATCACTTCAAAGCAGAAGTGGCTCTGTGTTCTTTTTCTGAGTGTGAGAACATACTCTCAATTTTTCAATGTGGAAATCACGTTACTTGTTTTTCTCAGCCTGATTGGATAAGCCAACATGAAACCAGGAACACTTGGTATCCTTCTCTTATTTGTAGTTTCAAAAACATTAGTCTGGAATGAGGACACTCCGTGTGAGTTTTTTGTTGATTGAATTGAGTTTGGAATAGTTGGTTTTGAAATAGACCCTGCTGCCGTTGGGTTTAGTTTAGATCATTGAGTGAGGTTTTGACTAAATTTCAGTAGTTTGGTGTAAACATGTGGAAGTTCTTGAGTGAAGCGAGTTTATAAGGTTGTTGCTTTACGAATTTTAGAAAACAAAGAAAGCTAAATTTATGACAGAATACTGAGGGATTTATTTTCTAGTATTATGTTTGATTTTATCGATGATACCAGCTGAGTATCCTGGATTTTGTAAGGCCTATTCCCTCGTTACCCAGTTTCACCTGACCGGAATGGTGAGTTGTGTGGTCTAAATTCTTTGTTAGTCTTACCTCACATTTGTTCTATATTGGTAGTGCTGATCTGATATCATGAAGGGGGAAATATCCTTTGTAATGATTAAATTTTAACCACAAAAAGAATGCATAGAATAAGGTGGTACAGCACATCACTATCTTCTTTTTTTGCTTTATCTCACAGTATAAGTGTTCTTCTTGTGTTGCTAATCTGAATTCTTGATATTCATTATTTCAAATGCTTGTGGTTAGATTTTTCATTTCTTACATCCTCCAGTGTTTTTAGTGGTTTGTTCCTGATGACACTGCTTAGATTTCAAGTTTAATATCATTTGCCATTTACACCAATATAATAGGTGCAGTAAAGAAGATCCGGAAGCCTAAGCCATGGAAGCATCCTCAGCCAATAACAAAGACTCAACTAACGCAATTACGTGATGAGTTTTGGGACACAGCTCCTCACTACGGTGGCCGGAAAGGTATTACCACGAAACAATAAATGAAAATATTTGGAATGTTTAAAGGCCTATTGCAGATTAAATTGGCTTTAGAAGAAAAGTAGTTTAAATGGAAGTGGTTTCTTTAACATGAATCAGCTCACTTTCCATAGTTTGCTGCAGTTTGCCAATGTTTTGAGTGATTAAAATTAGTTATTTATAGCTTGCTACTTTACCTTAATCTCGTCTAACATAGTCATTTTCTAAGAAATCTCTATCTTTAAAGCCAGGGTGTTGTAGCACAGGGTTGGTAATTATTGAAGATGTAAATTGACAATAACCAAAGTTTGTTATTCGAAATCCCAAACTAAACTGGTTCCATTAGTTCATATTCTTGTTAGAGAAGGCATAGAAGTTGATCAAGTATGGGTTGTCATTTCTTTACCAAGAAGAAATTTTTGAAAATGTTCTTTGCTGAGAAGTTTTCAAAGGGATACTAGAAAAGTGTGACCTCCTAATTGGTGTGTCTGTATTATTGTTTGTTCATGTGTGGGTGCAATAACTTGCAATGAGATTGAAGAGTGTTTGTCAGGAAAAAGTTGGACAGGAAACTTTAACTTGAAGGGAGTAGATGGCTGGCCCGAGGCAGTAGAGATTGAACTTTGTAGGTTGATAAATGTGCAATACTTCACTTTGGATGGTCATGCTTTGGACTTATATTCTTGTTCTCTCATTGCATATCATAAGAAAAAGGTTTTATCCATTATTACATCTATTAAATATGATGCCTCAGATATATAATTTTTTACCCATATGCGATCCATATGCCATAGCATATGGGTAATGATGATATTCTCCATATAAAGATCGAAGAGTGGATTTTTAATTGTGTCTTGCTATTACATTATTGTTTAAAGCTAATTTTGGAAAGAAGGGATGATAAGGTTACAATTCTCATTAAGGAAGAAATGGAAAATGTCGTGCTTTTATAAGAATCATGTTTGGTTGTTGGTGCTTATGTGTGATATTTAACACTGCTTTATCTGTCGTGCTTTCTATATAGAAAACTGGGCAGACAAGAAACATGTGAATGAAAAGCATACTAATTACAATTGGCTTAGATGATTGGTTGACTTGATGTTTGAGTATTATTGCCAAAGTAATCCATAATAGAACAAAACCTTCGCCCTAAGGAAATAAGAAAAAGTTATTATCAAAGTTCTTTTGAATGAGATCTCTTTTGTTCAGATTGACTTTGGTTAAAAAAGTGAGATTTGACTTCCCTTGGCCTGGTGGTGGCAAGATGGAATGATTGGTTTCCTTTGGGTCTACTTGCCAAATTTCACCTTTATAGTGATTAGAAGAAAAAAAAAACATGAAGTTAGCCAATTGCATTTAGTTGTATAAAACCAATTTCTGAAAAAACAATCAATGGTAGTGTCATATGTTATTATGTTTAACAATTTCTGAATTACTCTTTATATCATCTTTGCCTTAATTACATTCTTAATTGAAGTCCATGTATATTTTTCTGCTTGCTACTAGAGATTTGGGATGCTCTTCGAGCTGCTGCTGAGGCTGATCTAACTTTAGCACAAGCAATTGTGGATAGTGCTGGGGTAATTGTCCAAAGTTCTGATTTGACAGTATGCTATGATGAGAGAGGTAATTGTTTCACGTCGCATTCCATTATCTACAAATAGAAAGGAACATTAAAATTATGGAAGATACAATGTTTTTTGGTTTCCATAATCTGAATCAGTCTTGAAAACTCAGTATCTTTTGTTTAATTTTGAAATCATAATATGGATGATGAAATGAAGTTAAGTTGAAAAGCATCTAAAGAACTTTTATGTCATGAACTAGTGGGCTTTCCTGCAGCATTGTCACACTTTTCCCCTTGATTATCCCACTGTGGTCCACATTTAGTTGAATCATGTGACACCCACCTTTATTGTGGATTATGGTGGAAAGCTTTTTAAACCCCACCATTTCTTTTCTCAACTCAACTACCCTATTACATAAATAAGTACTATCACTCTTAAAAGAAAAACCTTTATGATGATATGTTTCATTTCATTATTCATTTATCACCTCAGAAAACACAGTTGGTGTCAGTAAGGTCTAGTTGCAGACTTCAAACATGTATTTGAATTGAAGGGTATGTACAAGGAAATTAAGTACAGAAAGTTAAAACTAGCTTAGTTTGAGATACCATAATGATGAAAACAAAATTCTTGGAAATGTTTACCGGACTTTGGCCATGGAAATCAAACCAGAATTTGAGCTACTTCACCTTGTGTTTGTTATTATGGGGCTAGAATCTCATGTTCATCTTGTTCTGATCTTTCGTTTTGAACACTTGTTTTGCAGGAGCAAAGTATGAGCTACCCAAATACGTATTGAGTGAGCCAACTAACCTGATTCGGGAGAGTTAATAACAGGGTATAAATAGAAAGATTTATGGGAAAAAGATTGTAAATCTTGGTGTATATGGTTATCTCATTGATTTGGTAACTTGCATAGGGTAGCAACTCTTTTTTCCTTTCTGTTATGTTTCCTTAATCAATTAAACAAAAAAAAAAAAGTTTGTTCTGTATCAGATGATCGAATCCCTCTTCTTGGTAAATACAAACTCCATTTATGTATTTCCGAAATATCTCACTGAACACGTCCATATATTTTTGTAAATTTTACATTTCTGAATACTCGTGACAGGGAGGGTGTTTTCGGTGAAAACTTGAATTTGAATTTTATTATAACAAAAGATAAATACAAATTGTTGATTTTTTTTTTTTCATTTAGATTAATAGACTTAACCTTTCAATTTGGGTGAAGTGATAATGGTACAAAATAAACTAAACTTGCTATAACACTTGGTTGTAGAATCAGGTTATTGGAAAAAGATTGATAATATATTATAGAAATTTCCTTAAATAAAAGAATCACACGTATTTCAAGATACTTTCATACATTGTTCTTGTACTGTAGGGTCCATCGGTCAAGCCGACAAAGGTTAAGCGGTCGCAGGCCGCTTGCTACATGCGGACCTTACATTGGACGTTGATGTGACAGTCTCTCCGGAGTTTTAGCTCTGAACACGCTAAATCGGTTACCGGTCGGCCAGACTGGTTAAACACTCCCTCTGTCTTCATTTCCAATTGAATTTTGTCTCCATCTCTATGGAGACCATCACCCATAAGGACACTTGTCAGGCCGCACGATCCTCGGTCGGGCAGCCACACCAAAACCTGGATCAGTAAGTTAGAAATAAATTAAGATGATACAAGTCAGTAATCAAGTTTAAAAAGTAATTGGGCCATGATTAAGAACCCTAATCATAGACCCACACCGAAAACTATAAATAGAGGTCTGAGGTAGGTTGGTGAGGATCTTTAATTCGCATTTATTATAGCAGTTACTATTATCTACCGATCGGTCTTAACTAACTTAAGCATCAGAGTCTTTTAGACATGTACACCGATCACCCAGCTGACCGAACGGTGGAGGAAAAAGATTACATTGAACGAAGGATTTGATGACTTAATTGAAGGAAACGTAGATAAAGGAGATTAAAGGATAATTTGAGTATTGTCAGTAGATGCTTGGTTCTCTTTGTTATTTTAATTATGAGAAATGTTAATCGGTGTCAAAGGAAATGGTTAAGGTATAATTAATAAGTATAAAGTTTATATATAAGTGTAAAATTTTGAACTAATTAATATAATTTTACTTCATGTAGAGTGTTCATTGGTGTTATACAATTGCATTAATAATTTATTTGATGCATAAAAAATAATAAAATAATTTTAATATCTCACTATTTTGGTTTAAAGAAACAATGTACAGAAAGATTCAAACTAAATTTATAATTATATACAATAACTTTTATAATAAATATATTAATGTTGTATTATATTAAATAATATAAAAATTGTTAAATAATTTATTTTAAAACATTAATTTTATATTTAATAATATAAAGTTTTCTCTTCATCATTATTTAACATTTTTTTCTTTTTCTTTTTAATTTATTTTATTATTACAGAAAATTATGATTATCTCATTTGTAATGGTATATTTGTGAAAATATTTTTACGGTGTTCTTTTTATTAAATTCAAAATGTTATGAGTTTATTAAATAATTAAAGATAATAGAAAGTTAAACCGATGAACGAATAAAAAAGTTAATTCTAAAATTTCATCAAACAATATATTAATAGTGGAATGAAGTTTTATTATTAAATATAAAGTTTTCTCTTCATCATTATTTAACATTTTTTCTTTTTCTTTTTAATTTATTTTATTATTACAGAAAATTATGATTATCTCATTTGTAATGGTATATTTGTGAAAATATTTTTACGGTGTTCTTTTTATTAAATTCAAAATGTTATGAGTTTATTAAATAATTAAAAATAATAGAAAGTTAAACCGATGAACGAATAAAAAAGTTAATTCTAAAATTTCATCAAACAATATTAATAGTGGAATGAAGTTTTATTATTTTAATAGTACAATTACATTAAAATTATTTTTTTATTTTTTTTATTTTTTTACATCAAAAAATTACAAATGGCAATTATCTGATATTTATGAATATTTTTATTTTTAAAATAAAATAAAATTATCAATTATCAATAAAGTTAAAATTTATTGAATATTCCAGTTAACTATTAGTTTTATAAAATTCGATATTTATTAATTATGTTTAACCATTACTCTTAAAACAGTCGTTACCAGAATCCTTCAATTATAATATTAACAATAAGGAAAGATATTCATTATATCCTAGATTATCCCTTTATATCAAGGAATGTAAATTTTACCAGTAGAAATTGGAATCTAGGTTAATTTATTAATTATGTTCGACCTCTTTGTTAATTAGTAAATAAAAAGAAAGTAATTTGTAAGACCATAGAAAATGGTATTTTAAAAGTGATAAGGATTTAAAAATAGTGAGAGTCTATTATTATAATATTAAAAGATTTTAGTATAAATAGATTGTTATAAACGAGTTTCATTATTTTAAAACACATAATCTCTCTAGAAATCACTTTTCTATGGTTCTTTGACTTCTCTCTAAGGATTCTCCTCCTCTGTTCGCTTGATTGAAGATCTGAAACCGTAGGAGTGATCCTTACGACGAGGTCTTCAAATTGGACTGATCAGATTCTCCGCTTGTGTAAGTTAAGTTTCAACTATTTTTCCCTGGTCTTCTTCTAGTTCTGTTGCATGTAAGGTTTTTACTGCTTGCATGTGTTCTTTTAATCATTTGTATGAGTCTATGCTAGAGCTATCAAAACAAGTAACTCGGTCCGACCCGACTCGACCCACCACGTGTTGATCACTTAGTGAGTCAACCCAACCCGACTCACTTATTAGCAAGCCAAAATAATTCCAACCCGACCCGACCCACCACGAATTGGTGGGTTAAATAGGTTGGCTCACGAGCTCACTTAATTAAAAAAATACAATTTATTTATTTATTTTTTGAGTCAAAACTAGATTATAATTCTAATTAAAATCTAAATAAACTTTAATATAATCCAAATACAAACCAAAATCACAAAAATACAAATTATCTATGTGTTAGCAAAAAAAAAACAACAACCTAACATGACTCAAATACAAAGCCCAACTTAACATAAAAATACTTGTGTGACCCTTTATTTGCGGGTTGGTGAGCCAACCCGACTCACCATGGGTTCAACTTGGGTGAGTCGGGTTCTAGGTGAGTTGGGTAAAAAATCAACCCGTATTAAAATTTGTAAAAAAATTTCAACCCAATCCGGCCCGAACCCGTGGTGAGCCCGGTTGGGTCGCTGGTTCCAACCCATTTTGACAACTCTAGTTTATGCTGATCAGTGATCATAACGGTATGTCCTAATCGTTCTTGTGATGTTTCTATGTATAGATAGAGTATCTTGTGGAGTTAGTGATGTTTGGCGTTTTTAGAGCTGTTTAAGCGGGATACCAGGCCTGGGAAGCTAACTTTAAGTTAGTGTTTAATTGAGTAATCTCTAATTTGTGAAATTCTCCTTGGATTGTTGGTGTTCTGAATTGATATGATTTTGATTGACTGTTTTTGTGTTTAAATTGAAGTGTGATTCTTGATTTCAATGTTATTGTTTGAATTGGTAGTAATTGGAAATTCTAGGATCTGAGTCATTGATAAAATTGGTATCAACTCAATGGTTTAAAGACTATTTTAAAACAATATATAAAGGAGAAGTACCAAATTGAGCTATGAAATAGGATTAGATTACCAAATACTGCAAAACTGATGTTACTGGTATCTGATACATCGCTAAGCCTCACATGGCAGCGTTGAGCGCTGGCTAGGTGGCGCTGAGCGCTAATTTTTGCGAACTGAACAGCGTTGGCCGCCACTTTCTGGTATTGGGCACTACATAGTTTTTTAACATTGTGTCCTCTTGGTAAAATGAAGATTCCCACTTCGTTAACCGTTAGATCAAGCTGAAATTTTGACAACTGATCCTATGCATGTGATTCTTCATTTTGACTAGTGGGATCGTTGTTCTGAAGTCTGGGATTAGAGAAATGATTTTCAGCATTTTGATGTACTTTAGGTATGTATATGTTTGAAATTGTAATTGGTTGATATGTGAATATGAAAATGTGATTAAAGATGTATATGATTGGTTTATATTATGAAATAAAGGTATGTAGTGAACTGTTGTAAGGTATTTCCCGGGGAGGAAATCCCATTGGTGATGTGTTTCATTAGGGTGTGCCTTGAAAGTTAGTATTGTTCCATTTTTGTGAGCTATCTTGAACTCTACTAGCTATTCATACTTACGTAAAAGAGAATGGTTTGGTGGTGAGAGTAGCAGGAGGTCCTGTCATAAGGATGGTGTCGCAACCGGGGTCACGACGGGACGACAAAAAAATTATTTTAAAATAATAGAGGAGTCGCCACCATAGTTTATTAAGGAAAACTATAGAAAAACCTTAAAAAGAAATAGTCTTCGAAACCAAGTTTGGATTCAGAAGTCAGTTGCGTGAGGGGAAGGTATTAGCACCCCACAACGTCCGTCCAAAGACAGTTTCCTTTAATTAAGTGTGCAAAATTAATGTAATTTTAAAATATATGTTTTCCCCCAAAAAAAATAAAAATAACAGAAATAAATAAATAAATAACAATAAAAATAATAAAAAAAAATCAAACAAATAAAAAAATACCAAATATTACAGAAAATAATATTGAAAATTTTATTTGGGCCCGACAAGGATTGACCTTGCTCCTACGTATCTCCATTTGCAATGGAGAATCAGGGTTACGTAGTTCTTTATAGACTATTTGGAAAAAAACGAGTTTAAAAAGATTTTAAATTTTTGGGAGGTGAACCCGACAAGGACTTGGTCTCGCTCCTACGTATTTTCATTCAGAATGGAAAATCAGGGATCACGTAGTTCTAAAATAAAAAATAATAATTAAAAAAATTGTTTGAAAAAGATGTGATTTTTGGAAGGTGAACTCGACAAGGATTGACCTTGCTCCTACGTATCTCCAATTGGAATGGAGAATAAGTGATCACGTAGTTCTAAGTGAAAAAAAGTTTTGAAAAAGATGAAAGGGTTTGTAAACTCAAATTGTTTTAGAGAAGTTTTGTATGTTGTAAAAAGTAGTTATCAAGCAAGTCCGAAACCCAAAAAGATAATTAAAAAGTATAAAAAAACTAATGATTATCAAGTGAGTACGAGACTCGACATGATAATTAATGTTTATGAAAAATAATGATTATCAAGCGATTTTGAAACTCCACATGATAATTAATGTTATGAAAATAATGATTATCAAGCGATTTTGAAACTCCACATGATAATTAATGTTATGGAAATAATGATTATCAAGCGATTTTGAACTCCACATGATAATTAATGTTATGGAAATAATGTATCAATCGAGTACGAGATTCGACATGATAATTAAAGTTATGAAAATAATTATTATCACGCGAGTCCGAAACTCGACATAATAATTAAAATTATGAAAAATAATTATTATCAAGCGAGTCCGAGACTCGACATGATAATTAAAGTTATGAAAAATGATTATCAAGCAAGTCCGGGACTCAACATGATAATTAAAATTATGAAAAATAATTATTATCAAGCGATTTTGAAACTCCACATGATAATTAATGTTATGAAAATAATGATTATCAAGCGATTTTGAAACTTCACATGATAATTAATGTTATGGAAATAATGTATCAATCGAGTACGAGATTCGACATGATAATTAAAGTTATGAAAATAATTATTATCACGCGAGTCCGAAACTCGACATAATAATTAAATTTATGAAAAATAATTATTATCAAGCGAGACCGGGACTCGACATGATAATTAAAGTTATGAAAAATGATTATCAAGCAAGTCCGGGACTCAACATGATAATTAAAATTATGAAAAATAATTATTATCAAGCGAGTCCGAAACTCGACATGATAATTAAAGTTATGAAAAATACTTATTATCAAGCGAGTCCGGGACTCAGCATGATAATTAAATTTATGAAAAATAATGATTATCAAGCGAGTTCGAGACTCGACATCATAATTAAAGTTATGAAAAATAATGATTATCAAGCGAGTCCGGGACTCGATATGATAATTAAAATTATGAAAAATAATTATTATCAAGCGAGTCCGAGACTCGACATGATAATTAAAATTATGAAAAATAATTATTATCAAGCGAGTCCGGGACTCGACATGATAATTAAAGTTATGAAAAATGATTATCAAGCGAGTTCGGGACTCGATATGATAATTAAAATTATGAAAAATAATTATTATCAAGCGAGTCCGGGACTCGACATGATAATTAAAATTATGAAAAATAATTATTATCAAGCGAGTCTGGGACTCGACATGATAATTAAAATTATGAAAAATAATGATTATCAAGCGAGTTCGAGACTCGACATGATAATTAATGTAATGAAAAATATTTTAAAAGATTTTAATTATCAAACAAGTTTGAGACTTAACAGGATAATTAATGAGAATTTTGAAATTTTAATTATCAAGCAAATTCTATGCTCAACATGATAATTAATGTTATGCGATATATATATATATATATATATATATATATATATATATATATATATAAAAAAATAAATAATAATAAGTTTTTAAAATATTATATATCTCTTTTTAAAAAAAATATCACCAAACAAAAATAAAATTTTCTCAATTAATGCCTAGACATATTTATTATTCAATAGCTATCTCAAAATTCTTTATTCCAATATTCATGTTTAGTGTGTATCTTGTGCGTTATTTTGAAATATCCAATGCAAGCAACATGTTATATTAGCCATTAAAATCAACACTCGCATTCCGATAAAAGAAATTAAGGAAAAAGTATAAAAAAATTTAATTAATAAACTAAATGTACCAAAGAAACTTTCAAATGCAGAGATTTATGTATACATATAAGGTTTATGTTTCTTTGACACTTTTTATGCCAACACACATATGCAACTTTCATCTAATATTAATGGCAATAAAGCCCATCCCAAATTCCGTATATTACACAACCAACCATTTATTTTGACATAACAAAACCACATTACAAGAGACAATTTCATAAAAGAAATGATAATTAGAACATATACATACGATGCCATGATAAGTTCAAGCTTCAGAGTAAGAGAAGGAAAAGAGAGAAAAAAAAATCAATATGTTCGGTGCTATGATCTCATAATAAATATCATAAGTAAATATAAAAAGGAGAAAGAAAAACCTGGATTTTTTCACACCTGTTTGAAGATTTCTACTTTTCAAAATCAAAACAATGTTTGCACGTGTATCTCTCTTATCTTCTCAAAGCTTCGTGTTTTGGTGGCTTTGCCCCTCCAAGAAGTATTTTTCAGGTGCTTTTTCTTTGTGTTTAGTATCGTGGTGTGTGATCCCTTAGTATGAGTTGTTCTAGAATGATCGTTAATGAAAGGTGATGAGAGTGAGATCCAAAAATGATATTTTTGACCTTGGGAAGAAGATGACGGTGGATAAAGGAGAAATGTATATCTTATGTGTTGTGTAAGAAAACCTCTCTTTTATGAAGTAGAGAAAGAAAAAGAACTCAAGGAACGAGCATAAAAAAAACTGAGATCATGAGATCTTTTTTTATTTTTTTAGCATAGCCTAAGATATTAACTTTGTACAAAAGTTGAGAGAAATGGGGAGAGAATATAGATTATGGGAGTATAAGGAGGATGTAGTTGAGTAATGATAACATATAACCACTTATTTTGAAATTTCCTTACTTTTTCTAATTTTAGTTTTACTTCTTTCTTTAGTAAAAACTATATATATCTTTTTATTGTTTTTATTTTTATTTTTATTACTTTGTTTTATTAGCCTAATATATATATTTTTAAAACAATATTTATAGTTTTTTACCATTATCTTTTTTTTTCATTTTTTTATAAATTTAAATATATTTTATAAAATTATTTTGATTATTTAAAAACTATTTTTCCATTTTCAATTTATTATTATTTTTTTTATAAAACTTTTTTTTTAATTCTTATTCTTAATCATTATTTTTTTTTTGTGTTTATCTTTTAAAAACTTATTTTCACTATAAAAATATTTTTCTTATCTTTTCTATTTCGTTTAATTTTCTATTTAAAAAAATGTTTAGTGATGTTATATTATATATTTAAATTAAGAAATAAGAAAAATAAAATTATTATTAAAAATAAAATTTTATTTTATTTTATTTATTATTTATTCAACCAGACAAAATTGGGTGTTGATAGATGATTTCATTTTTCTTATGACTATAAAAGGGATTAACCCTGTGTGTGGTAGCTCGGGGAGAGCAGCTCGGGGAGAGCATGTTATTTCATTATTTCATCACAGGTGCATGACTTCACTAGTCTTACACAAGAGCACATATTCGGATAATATTGATTCTAGAAGAGTTTGATTCATAATATGATATATTGTGTGATTGTGCTATACCTGTTGAATATGGGAAATTGTATGCATGGATTATTTATAATGCAATTGTAGTCTCTTATTCAGTTAACTTACCCTTCTTTCGTGTTTTCTCCTTTGTTTTGTTTATTTTCTTTTGCAATGATCACCTTATTGGTGTGAGCATGTAAAGATGCAACTGTAGTGGTACCTCTTGTGGTTGAGGCGCTATCAGTTTGGGCGGTCGAGTGAGATTAGATCTTGTTAGGTATAGTTTGGAAACAAAAGAAATGGTAATAGCTTGAGAAATGTATGTGTGTGATATTGTTGTAAACCTATCTAATATGATTGTACTAATATACCATATACATTGGACTATCTTCTTTCTGAATATTCATAGGGATGTCAACGAGGCGGGTAGGGTACGGGTAGTAGCTCTCCTGTACCCTACCCATTGATAAATATCCACCTCGTATCCGTACCCATATCCGTCGAGTATTCGTTATGCGGGTACCCGCCTATTTTTTTCATATTTGCAGGTATCTACGGGTACCCGCGGATATTTAAAAAATTATTTAAAAAACAAATATTTAATCAAAAATTTAAATAAAATAAAATAAAATATATCAGTGTCATAAAATTTAAATAAAATTCAAATAAAATCAGGTTAATACAAGTCCAAATAATTATAAAAGTAAACATAAAATGATGTTCAACACAATGAAAATTCTTTAATTAGTGATTTTGTAACATCCCAGTCGGATATTACGAATTTAAATAAATCAAATAGAAATAATAATTAAACATCATTTATTATACTACATTTTCCCAAAACACGAGAAAATTAAAACATTAATTTATCGGAACATTGTCCAAAATCCATACTGTATAAAACTCGAATCAATATATAAAAGTTTGTAACAAAAATGTTTACAAAATTATTCAAAACCATAAACAATACAAATTTGATAAAGCTTTTTCCCCAGTCTAGCCCCGCTCCGGCTCTATGCTTCACCAATACCACCTACAACATCATCTGCTCCCGTGTAACGCAATACACGATCATTGCCAAATACAAGCAGATAGGGTGAGCTCATAAACAGTTAACATACACGTTAATAAAATCAAGATACACCCAACTATTTTATTCTAGATAATTCTTGGCTAAGACCTTATTACCCCAAGGGTTTTCAACCTGCAAGTCACACAAATAATTGACCATGGACTCAGGATATATGATGTTTCCACGAAGCTGCCCGCTCGTGGTCCTACCTCTACGAACCTCCCTGCTTGTAGTCCAACTTTACAGACCTCCCTGCTCGTAGTCCAACACACGTGATCCACCAGCTACGAACCTACCTGCTCGCAGCATCTCTCAAGTGTGAGCACGGAACATATCCTCCCCGCTCGTATCCCCACACGAGAGTATCAAGATATGAACCTCCCCGCTCATATCATCACGTGTTCACCACCATCCATGAACCTACCCGCTCATGGCACGACATCTCTTGATCCATGTCTTACATCACAACATCAAAAAAAAATAATAAGAAAAGCACACTACACTATACAAGGTACATACTCAAGATGGTCTTAAGGATTCCAATGCTTCCACGAACCTGCCCGCTCATGGTCCAACTCTACGAACCTCCCCGCTCGTAGTCCAATTCTATGGACCTCCCCGCCCGTAATCCAACACACGTGATCCAACAACTACGAACCTCTTCGCTCACAACAACCCTCAAGTGTGAGCATGGAACATACGAACCTCCCTACCCGTATCCTTACACGAGAGCATCATAATATGAACCTCCCCACTCATATTATCACGTTTTCATCACCAGTCATGAACCTACCCCTCATGACAATATCAAGCATATCCTCAGACTAGGACCAACACAACAAGCCATGCAAAACGTATCACAAACGCACACTGCCATTACACCATCGCCTGACATAGCCTAAGCGCCGCCAGGCAAAATGGCAGTGCAAACCGTTTGGCGGTTCCACATCACCGTCGGGCGCTAAAACACACAAGACTTCCCTATTTCCTACTATCGCCTGGCGGTCCACTCTGCATTGCCCGATGCTACACCAGTAGTGTGATACTACTGGTTTTAGGTACTCTAATTCAGTTCCTAGCATTCAACCATTCAATTCTCAAACATCCAGAAGTCAAAATACACATTCATATACTCCAAATTACAACATTACAACACATATACATCTTTCAAGTATAAACACACATTCCTCTCTTTTATAATTCATATATACTCACATCTTAAATCAATGCCAACATTCAATTTGAACCCAAGAGTAAACCATGCTTCTACAAAATTATGAAATAATAAGACAACATGCACATAACTCATACACCACATATGACACAATAAAATCTATGTACTTATTCTACATACCCCCGCAATCCCATTATATTTAAAGCATGATTATCATATTCCCATACTAGCCAAAACCCATCATGATCATGCAACACTTGGTCATAGTGATATCATCAATAGTGACATTTTTCACACACTTATAACATCATAGATTCGAGCTAACATATGTAGATTTATATATTCAACATGGCTAAGCAAGTACTACCAAAACATACTCATCAATCACACACACACACACACACACACACACACACACACACACACACACACACACACACACACATATATATATATATATATATATATATATATATATATACACATACATAAATTCACCAATCAAGACCATACCAACACTTATGCACACTTAAGCATCCATTGCTAATCATACTCTTAAGGAATTCAAACTACCAATCATCAGTAACATATATCTATAACTACAAACATCCAATTCAAATCTTCACCGTTCAAAGTAAAGAACAACATGTTAGGAACCCCCTTTCAAAAAATTTCATCTAAATCGAACGGTTAACGAACCAGAAATGCAGTTTTATGAAAATCGTGCAGACTAGAAAAAACGTAGTCGCCCAGCGACTAGATTTTTCCGCCTAGTGAAAGTACACCAGAGACCTAGCGCCTAGCGGTAGGAAACCACCATCCGACAGTTCCTGTTTCACGAGAAACACGAAAAACAACATTTTTTTCACGAAGAAACCCTATTCTACACATTCATGCATCGCTTGGCGGCAATTCATCACCGCTAGGCAGTTCCCATAAGGAACCCATAAATGCACATCAAAAGGTATGTGTCGCCTGGCCGCTTCGAAGGCCCGCCAGGCAGTTTCTGGAAAATTTCCAGAAACTCAGCCCAATTCCAAAAATCACGAGAATCAAGCAATCATACATCACATTGTATACATGTTTACATAATTAAACTAGAAAAACGAGAGGTACAACTCCCCTAACCTGGATTTCGTGCTTCCAATTGCCACTATTGTAAACCTTGATGATAGTAAAACCCACTTCTCGTCTCCTCCCCTTTTCCACACGTCAATAGGCTTCTAGAACCACTCATAACTCTCTTTTTCAGTACATAGAGTTGGTGTATGACTAAAAGTATTTTTCCTCTCCTTCCACTCATCTCACACCCTACTTTTAAGTGTCTTAATGGCTAAAACGAAAATACCATTAAAATGTGTTTAATGGTTAATCAATGACCATTCAAGAAGGTTTTCCAACCCTTTCCAACTACTCTCTAGACGGCTAGGGTTTCTACCCGTCACATTCATGCTAAATAGAATTTTGGTAAAAAGAAAGTTAAATTCATGTTTAACAAGGTTTGAACACATGACCACATGATAACAATTCAAGTGCACATAATTCCTATAATTCTAGGATTGTATTATCACTCATCATGTTCAAGCGTTTATTATTAAAATAATAAACAAATAAAATAGCACACAAATGGCATACACAAGATTTGAATCTAAGTCCTCTCACATGACCAAATACTCTCAACCACTTAAGCTAGTACTATTCAACATTTTAAAAGCAGTATTAAATGCCATAAAGGCTCACACCACCCACATTTATTAAATAATTATTTATTTAATTATTTAAATTTCTCGGGTCTTACAGATTCGATCAACAAGCTCGCTTTCTTTGATTGATTCCTCAAAATTAAACAAAATAAACAAATAATAAACCTTAAATGTCACGTGCCAAGTATTCTTATTTTGATTCCATCATTTGACAACAAGCATACCATAAATATCATTGTCTATATAGGGTTTGATGTATATGCCCAATTTCAAAGAAAGGAGAGAGAAGAATGTCAAGGGGTGTACTTGGAAGAAGACAACGTATCAATACTTGAAGTTGGAAGAATGAAGACAAAAGACAGGACAAGATGTGCAACTTAGAAAAAATTAAGTCAGAATGTTTTTTACTAATATATATATATATATATATATATATATATATATGAGTGTATTTTTGTGAATTAAAATTTAACGACTATAGGTATCCACGGGTACAGATACTATGATACCCGTACCTGCCCCGTTAACATGCGGGTATCAAAAATACCCGTACTCGCGGATAGCGGGTATCCATTTTTAATATCCGTTTTCTCCCCGTTGTGGGTATGGATTTTTTTGACATCCCCAAATATTCATAATAAATTTTTATTTTAATCCTTCTTAGGCTGCTAAAATTGGGATGTTACATAATTTCAATTTCATATTTACGTAGAAAGAACACTTTCTGAACCACTTTTTCATTAGTTTTTCTTTCAGTTTTATACTTGTTTGAAAATATGATAAAAAATTTCAAAATTAAAGACTGGGCTTGATATAGTTTTGTGGTTATTGAAACAAATGATGTAAAGACTAGAACATAGACAAAGTTATTCGTGTGATCTAACTAGTTTAGCAAGTGAATTTTTTTAGGTGTGCATACAAGATGCACAACTTTTGTATTAGCATTTCTTTATGATTTTACAAATTATTATACAAATAATATTTATCACTTATTGTATTTATTTACAATGATCTATGTAAAGCCCAGTTTTCTGCCCTAAAGTTTTAAGGGTTGTCTTTAAGCTATTGGGCCTAAGGATTGGCCCAATGTATAAAGCCACCCAAAATGTCTGCCCTAATTCACTTATCCTACTCTTTCAGAGTCTGCCCCTTGGTGCTTTGAGCAGCAGCCGTCTTCCCCGCTAGGGTTCAGTCTTGGAACTCCGTTGTGCTTGTTCGAGCCAGTTTCGTTCCACGTAAGTCGCATTCCATCCCATATCTTTACTATTTAGCACAGTTGCTTCGAGTTCCCTCTAGGGTCGTACTGAGTAGCTATGTGTCTTTCTGTTTTTGAGTTTCCAGCTCACTAAATCGCTCTAGGAGCTGCTACCTTTCTCTGTTTACACCCAAGGACCCAGTTGTTGGCCTTTTCTAGGTAAGGGAAGCTAGAACCCTCCTAAATGTCTGAGATGTTTGTGGTTTTTGGTGTTGGTCTTGCGATTGATTGCATTTTGAGCACTGTTATGGATGTATAAAATGGTTGGATCACTGTTTGGTATGCCATATTATCAATTGTAGGAGAAAACAGTGGCGAGAACTGTTAAACTCGCCCAAGCGGGCATGTCTCGCCTAGGCGAGGTTAACAGGGGCTCGCCTAAGTACTTTGCCACGAATGGTCGCCTAGGCGACCCACTGTGCCTTTTGAGCGAGCGAACATCTCGCTTAGTCGAGGAGGGTCTCGCCTAAGCGAGAACGCGCACAGGGTTCTCATACTGGAAGTCGAGCTCTCGCCAAGGCGAAGGGAGCTCGCCTGAGCGAGGGTCCTCCTCGCCTGGGCGAGACCCTTCTGCCTGAGCGAGATGCTGGGCGAGAAGGTGGTTGGAATTGATGTTTTCCTTGATTTCAAAAGTGGACAACATGCTTGTATGAGTATTCCTTTAAGTTTATGAACTGAATGGCCTTTGTGAATGAGGTGGTGTATGAGTTGTGATTTATGAGTTTTAACATGAGGTGAGCATGATAATTGTATGAGATGATTCATGAAATTGAAATGATGAGTTTGGTATAAGTTCGACATGAGATATGAAAGGGTTGGTATCAATGTGGCATGGTAATGGTATGAGACAGAGCTCCATATTCTGGGTTCGAGAATAATGAGTTGGCATGATTTGGTTGGGAATACGAAAGAGGTGAATTATGAGAAATTGTATGAGATGTATATGTATATATATTTGTGTGTATGCATGCCAAATCTGTTTGATTGATTAAGAAAGTTTGGTTCGTGTTAGTGCGTAAGTCTTTGGGATCTTTAGGCGAGATTCCCAGGGTCGTGCTTCAGTGGTCGGGACGTAATTCCATGGCCCCTGTTAGTGGGTGTCCATGGTGGTGCCCCATCTGTATAACTAGGTAAGGATTCAAGGTAAGGTTGCATCCTGACACTCTAAGGAGTCCGTTAGTCTCACTTAGAGCGGACTGACTCTTGTGGTGAGAGTAGCAGGAGGCCCGAAATTCATTAAGGGCTAACCTTGTGGTGAGGGAAAATTGATTCATTATAACACTTGTAACACATAGCTCGGGAGTGAACAGCTCGGTGGTGAGCAGAGGTATCCACCACAAGTGCAAGCATCTGCTGAGTCCGACCAGGTTATACGTATTTAGATGAGTAGAGTCGAGTCTTAGTGTATTATTTGGAAAGTCGTAACATGCTTGTGTGACGTATGTATAATGGACTGTGAATATGTATCTGATTTCTTTGATGAAATGGTTTTTGGCTCTAGCTTACCCTTGCTTGTTTGATTGTGTTGTATGTCGTTCTTCTACTTTTGAGATGATCATCAATTTATTGATGGGAGCAGATGCGGGAGGTGCTCGAGGTCCACATGGAAGGGATTGGTTCCGATGCATAGTCTCCCTGGACTGGAATTCATATTTCGTTGGGTTTTTCTTTAGGGCTATGGCCCATGTACTACTTTGTTCTTTAGTACTCTATTAACCATGGTGAAGTCCTTGGATTTCGTTTGTATCCGGCATCGTGGTGTGTCTTGGTTTCCCCTAGCATCCTCTGGATATTGTCAGGAGTAGCGTTTATACTCCAGGGCTTGTCGATAAATGTCTATTTGTGTGGCATTTCATTTAAATTAAAGTTATTATTTAAATGGGGTGTTACAATGTAACAATGGAACTTTAGATAGTTTTTGTTTCGGTCAATTTAGTGTTGGCGAAAGAAGAGAGTCAGTTACCAATCTGTTTGGATATAAAGATTTAGGGAAATAATATTTTGACAATCTTTTTTACAAACTTTGACAAACCATATTTTTAGTAACTGCGGGTGATCGAACATATTTTCATTCTCACTTAAGAAGAAGATTAACCTTGCTTTAGTGTGTATGGACACTAATATTACAAATCTGTACTACTTTTATTTTCATCTTTGCTTCAAAGCTGCCATGCATACAAAGATGCAGTGTGGTGCTACTGCTTTGGCTTTTAAGTAAAAATAATATTACTTAAATACAAATAAATTTATTAATGAAAAAATAAATTATTAATAATACTATTAATTTCTTTATAATATATATAATTAAAAAATATATAATGAAATAATTTTAATAATGAAAAATTAAAAATTAAATAATAATAATAATAATAATTATTATAATTATAATAATAATTATTACTATTATAATTATATATTTAACTATTTTTACTAATACATTAAAAATAATTACATAATTTAGTTTATTAATAAAATACAAATTAATACATAATTTAGTATAACTGTAATAAAAAAATCACATATATATAAAGGACAGCTTCACAGGTCACTCCCCTCTTATATCGATTCCAAAGCTTGTATAGATACAAACAGTATAAAACCAATTCCAGAACCGATTAAGGCCACACCCAATGTAATAACTTGGAACTATTCTTTCTTCTTCTAACCTATGAACACAACATCCTTAGACACACTAGCCATGAATCCAGAATAAAATCAAGAACTCAAAAACAATTATTCATTGATTGAATGCACCACCGATCTATGATAATCAAGTTACAATTAAAATTTAGTTATAAAAAAAATACACAATACATTAATTTTTCTTCCATGTTCATAAAAAATAATATACGAAAAACTCATTACATAAAAAATAATGCTAATTATTAAACAAGTATTTGAGTTACTTTTTTCTTCAAGAAGGAAAGAGAATAAATAATAAATAATAAGTGAGAGCAAAAATATCGAGTGTGTTTATCTTCTAGAAAATAATAAAATTGGTTTGAATATATTCTTGAAAAGCTTTCAAAGTTCATTCAGAAAAGGAATCCTTTAACATTACATTATATAGTTTGGTTTAATTACTCGTAAAGTACCCAGTTTAGGGGTAGTATGTCAAATTGGTACTCGGTTTTAAAAAAGTGTCAATTGTGTATCCAAGTTAATGTGCATCAATGAAGTCCATCCCGTTAGATTCTCACAAACGGTGTTAAGAATGTGATGATGTGGCAATAGGGAACAAATACGTGTCATTTTAAAAAGCACCGATGGCTAAACACATAATTGTATAATGACGTGGTTGTCTTTATGGTCTTCTTCCTTAATTTAGGAATTGGGTTTTCGCTAAGTTCATCCTCTACTTCATCTCCTTTGCTTTCTTTCTTCTATTTTGCAGTTCGTTGTTGATTTCGAAGAAGTCTTGGTTGTTAGAATCTGCAATGTCTCACAATAAAGGGTGTTCATGTTCTTCATGGGGTTCACATAAGCAAAATGTCTCCTCCACTGGTGGTTCATATAGGGTGTTGGGTGAATCCCCTCTTTGCTTTTGTGGGAGATTGTTGTGTTGAGAGTGGCTAAAACAGTTAAGAATGCTAGAAAACAAGTTTTGGGGTGTCCTAATTATAAGGTTGAATTAGATGTATGATTGTAATTTAATTTTGATTGAAGTTGTAATTATCACTAATTGTTTTGTGTTAAACTTCGATTGTTGGTTGTTGTAAACAGCGGAGTGGTGGCAAAGAGCTATTTAAAGGGTGTAATTACTTCAAATGGTTCAATGAAGATAATGGAGATGAAAAAGATGCTACCATTGGGAGACAAAGGAAAAAGATTTATAGTATGAAAAAAGCACTTATGATTTCTAAAAAATGGGTTAAAATTTTAACTGGGATAATATTTTTTTTTTGTTTTTCATTAATGTAATATTAGTTTGTAAGTTAGTATAAAAGAGCTGTTGAAATTTTGTAAGAGTCACTGTTGTAGTTACTAAAACGTTATGTATTTCGATATTTGGTTGTTGTAATGAATTGTTATTGAATGAATGAGAATTTTGAGTCATATTGTTCAGTAAATCAGTTGTTTGATTTATTTACAAATAACAATGTTTGATAATCAAGATAAGGTGGCCATATGAGTTAAATAGATAACAAAGAATCAATTAGAGTAATGCACAAAATCGTAACCAATATAAGGTCCATAATAAGGACATCATTCAGAAAAGTTCCACACAGATAATATTAATCCAAAATGCCATCTGAGTACATAACCCCGTTCTTCAAAAACACACATAACTTTCTAAATAAAAGCATGAAATAAAGGTGGCAACTATAGAATTTTGTTCTTCCAAAATAAATTACATCCAATACCAAGGAAATAAATATTCAACTTCCAAAAAAACAACAACAACTGCAATCATGTCTTCATAGCTTCCAAATTGGGCCCCTCCTATATGACAAATTTTCTCTGAAGGTGGATCTTGTTGTTGGTTGAATTTGATTGCTTGAAGAAATCTGACTTGGCTGAGGTACTTGAGTCTGTTGGCAAGAAGAATTTTGGCTGAAGTTGGTTGACTTTGTTGCTGATGTGTTTCTGCTGGCACAACTGGTTGAGATACAGTAATTTGACTTTGTTAAGCGCCACTCATATAAGTTGGCTGAGTACCAGTTATTTGAGTTGATTGAGTAGGTTGAGTTGGTTGAAGTGATTCACTTTACTGGCATGATTGAGTTTGTTCAGCAGCTGCTGTTCCTTCCTGTGTAGTTGATAGGGTTGGTTGTTGCTCTGTTTGAGGTGCTTAGAGACAGGTATTTCATTTGTGTCCAAGTGCTCTGCATATTGCACATCTTTTACTGTTCCACTTTGTCTAACTCGCGTGTCATCCTTCCTTAACTCCCAGGACTCCAACCTTCATTTCTTTTTTGGTTTTTCAGGAAACAATCTTTTAGTAGGAGGTAAGACATCACAATAAGATGTCATTTCCCACATATAAGGTCCATTCACAGGATATATCACTGACAAGTAGGTCTCCTCATATGTTGACTTTAGAAACTAGTGTGGGAGGTAATCCTCTACATTCAAATTCAAAATTCTGATGGTAGTGAGTGTGTAATAACAGGGAATTGCTGTTATGGTTCATTTCCTGCAGCTACACTCCTATTTGTCTATATCTACCACAAATTTCTCCCCAACCATGGAAGTATGACTGACCTAAAAAAGTTTTTGTTCAGATCAACTACAATGAAGACAACATATAATTAAAAACATTACCTTGGTAACTAATATTTAGTCTTTTCTGCTTCCTTCTCTAGTTTGTCTTGAATTTTTGGGCAACTAGAACCTTCAAATGCATTTACCTTCTTTCTATTGGAAGCCCATCTCGTCATGAGGTACATTCGAATTTCTTCCATCATGGTTATGATGGGTTTACTCCTAGCATCCACTATTGTGCTATTGAAACCCTCAGACATGTTATTCAAATTAATGTCAGATACAAGCCTTGATGTAAATCTGGACTTGGAACAAAATGTACTTCCACACAAAAAATAAATGAAATTAAAAACAGTTCACAATTTGATACAATTGGATAAAAACATTGTTTAAAACATGCCTTGGGTGGATTTGTATCAGGTACTTAAAAGCATATAAATTCAACTCTTTAATCTCCCTCATGACAGCCTCCCATTGATCTTGAAACACCAATGTTCCATTTCCTCCCTATTTTGTTTTTCAGGTCAGTCAACTTTATATTTGGGTTCTCCTATAACGTCTTCTCTAACCTCCCACTTAACCACTTTGAAGTCATTAAATGCACATTAAATTCCCTACTGCATATGTGAGTGTTGATAATTTTCCTTAGTTGCTATGTACTTTGTGCTACTTTATAAGCACAATATGCATACCACTAGAGATGGCAAATAAACCCGTCCCCGTGGGTATTGCCCGAACCCGTCCCCGTTTTGACGGGGAATCCCCGCATTGACTGGGTATGGGTACGGGTATGGGGAATCCCCGACTTTTTCAGTTGGGTAT
>Ga0214544_1003904_pt1 | contig 30348 bp, 8 predicted proteins | sample CNSS3metaG_FD_160074 | JGI IMG/M metagenome (GOLD analysis project Ga0214544, IMG submission 160074) | Root nodule microbial communities from cowpea collected in UCLA plant growth center, Los Angeles, California, USA - CNSS3 | ecosystem: Host-associated > Plants > Roots > Nodule | place: USA...
GAGAAAGTGGTTTGTGGTAGGCAAGGTTGTGCTACCACTAAGGTTTGATCTTTCTCAAGCTTTGTGTGTGTGCTTGGTGGTTTTCCAGGTCTGCAAGAGGGTTCTTGCTGTGCTGGTGTGATTCTTATGTGATTCAAGAGTCTTTTGTGGTGTTTTTGCATATTTTGGAAGTGTAAGGGTGGATACTTTGTAAAACTTTTGAAATAGTGCAAAGTGAAGCTAAGGTTGCCTTTACAAACTGGATGTAGCTCAGGTTTGAGTGAACCAGTATAAAAATTCGTGGTGTCCTCTCTTCTCTAACCTTTCTCTCTTGCATTTTCATTTTAAAGTTTCAAGAACTTGTGTTTTAATAATCTTTTTCATGTTCTTGCATGTTTTCATAGCATCTGAAGCATTGAGCATGTTTGTATAATCATTTGGAACTGATCTTGATCATTCTTGAGCATTGTTTCTGGTTTAAAATTCAAATTCGCATTTATGCATTTTTTCCAGCATTTCAGTCGACTATATTTCAGTTTCAATCGATTGATTATACGAGAACAGAATCTGTTTAGTTAAATCAATCTGTTAACTCTATTTTTGATCGATTGAAAGTGTATAGTTCAGTATTATTTGCATCCTAACTTGGTGATCTATTTGATTCAATTAAAGGTGGTTTTTAGCTTGCAAAGATAGTCTAAATTTTTAACTAGCCAATTCAACCCCCCCTTCTTGGCTTTTCAACCATTTCAAAACTAACAGTGACGAGAACCACAAAGGCTTGGAATGATGTTCTATTGGGTTGCTGTATCAGAAACCTTGGCCCAATTAAAAATATGTGATGATGCTGAGGCGTGGATACCCTAATAGAGTGACAACTCTCATGAAAGCAAAGGTTTGATGGAGCGCTGGATCTTCAACAAGCATTGGGCTGCAACAATTGGATGGCCAATTTGTGAAGCACAATGAAAGTTTGGCTGCGTTGGCTGAAAGATTTGGGCTGATATGTTTCAGGCCTAACTTTATGTTGGTGGTCCGTGCACAATAAACTAAAGCAGATTTCCTTGCTTTCGAAAGATTGGCTTCTCAGCCCACAATATGCACACTGATATTTGAAGAATTAGTGTGTAAAGAGTTGAGCTTCTCGACCCAACATGTTGGTAAATGAAGAAGTCCTGGTCCACGCATGCCTCCCATATCAAGGCTGTTGGATGAAAAATATTCCTAGCCACATAAAGAATCAAGACAATTAAAGATAGCACAAAAGAATGACCCAATAAAGCTATAAGGTCCAAAACAGTTATTTATTTTAAAAAAAGAAATTTAAAAGAAATGGGCCAGGCCATTGGCCCAAGCTGAAAAGCTCTTTAGGTGATATTCATCAGTTACTTTATTCACAATTTTTTTAATGGAATGTACATCCATTCATGAACCGCCAACATTTCAAGATTGTTCTTAATGTTTCCTCTTCTTTAGTAATCTCCCCCAAACTTGAACCATGTTCCTACTTGAGTCACACCCATGACATGAAGTTCTTTCTCTTTTAACTCAAAGTGAGGTGGTGTGGTCAAGGGTTTTTCTTACAACATAAGGCTTTAGGGATGAAGGAAATTTAAATTAAGTTCAAAGGATTGCACAAGAGTTCAAATTTAAAGCATATTGGCTGTTTGGCTCAAACAAAATAATTAAGTCACAAAAATTGGCCTTGATCATATGTTTACATGCAAGTGATGAATCAACAAGGAACTCATGCAAAATTAAAAGTGCATTAAAAGTGATAGCACTCTGTCAAACAATTTCAAGCACAACATCTCACATGGTTTGGCTCATGGGTTCTAGGAGTTGTTAAACACTACACCAATATCAATAACTTTATACAAAGAGCGCAATCACAATTTTACCAAAATGTGGACAACCACGAGCCTCTACTCAACAACAAAAAATTTTCAAAACAAATTTTTAAACAAAATGAGCAACACAAATCATCATTATCAACATGCAACGTGTTTCAATTCATGGATTCACAAGCATCATCTTAGTCAAATATGACAAGTCATAGAATTTCCTAACTACAACTGAAATCTAAAAACATAAATCAAATCAGGACTATCCACAAAATAAGTACTGCAAAAGGTGAGTTTATCTCTCAACCTCTAAGTGCATCTCATGAGATGTTATCCTCGCTCGTAGCAGAGGAATCATCTCGGATTCCTCTTCATCATCAAGCTCCTCCTCATCATCAACTTCTTCTTCATTCGCAGCGGCAGTCACTCCGCCTCCTCCAAAAGGGTTGGCCTGGTCCTTAGGCCACGCTACTGTGGCTTCAACTTGTTCAGCAGACAAAACATGCAACTTGGGCATGGCTAAGGACACCTCTTTGATCATCTCAGTATGTGCCACTCCTAGCTGATGGAATGCATCTAGCCTGACGTCCAAAGACTGCATTTTTAACTCCATCATCCGCCATACATCAAGGGAAGGGGTCGGTGGCTGCTAACGACGATCGTGTGGTGGTTTGGGTGGTGGAACGGGGGCTCCCTCGCCTAGTAGGAAAAACTGCGTGTACTAGCCCAAGTCAGTCGGAAAACGAGGCATCTCGAATGGTGGAGTAGAAGTATCAACCCTAGCCAATTGACACAGATGGGTGATTAAAGAAGGGTGCCCAAAAGGAGCCTTAGGCTTGGCGACATGAGCGCACTGGTGGATTTCATTTGTAATGAGCCAGCCTACATTCAAGGATCTGCTAGTGACAATGGTATATAGGATGATAGATCAGTTCATATTGATGTTAGAAGGATGTGAGCATGGGGTGTTGGGCCTAAGGATTTTGGTGGGTCGTTGTTGGTTATTCAATGTAAAAGTCCCCCCCCGAGATGCACATGGCCTGGTCTATCTCCCTGTAATCAACACTGTCCTTCACTAATTGGGCATACTGACATGGTGTGTCGCCCATTTCCCATTTTGTTCCCAAGAATGAGTTGATAATTTCTACATCAAACGGGAGGCGTCTTCCTCGAACGTAGCTTAGGTAAGGTTCTTCATCATGTATTTTCTTTGCATTAGCATAGAACTCCTTCACTATAGCTATGTTCGCAGGAGCTGGATACAACCCCAAATTATTCCACCCTTTCCGTAGATATTCTTCCAAGAACTCGGGAACTTCTCTAGGTAAAAGGCCAAGTGGCTTCTCCATCAAAAGCCTTCGGTTCTGAACCCAAGCAAAGTTCTTTTCATGCTCCTTGGTAAGGAAGCGGTTGGAATATAATTCCTCATTCCTCTTTTGGCCTCTAGAAGATTGGCCAACAGTTGCTTTGTAGCACTTAAGAGCGGAGGAAGATGCCATCCTACAAATCACATAGTCAAAAAGTGGTAATGTCCCAAAGTCAACAATTGAGTTAGAGAATGACCAGCAAAAACATTATAGTAAGCCAAAAGCTAATAGCAAAAAGTGTGAGAAAGATCTTAACAATAGCATAAAACAGGGGTATATCGGAGCCCCACTAAACAAGACTTAGCAAAACCAACTAGGGTTAGCATAAACTGAACCACTAGCACTAAACGACAACCAAAATCATGGCCCTAACAGAATACCATTGGCCAACACTACAGACACACACTAATTTGGTCCAAAATTGACCCAGCCATAAATATTCACATAACATAATAGGATGAACACGATAGCTAAGTTGGCAAAATCCTAAACTACACCTAAAACAGAACTTTAAACAAAAAACAACACAATTGCAGCTCAAAGAAACTAAAATGGCCCAAATAATCTGGCCCAAACAATATCCACCCAACTCATAAAATCCACAAAGCACAAAGAGAGAATGCCATACATGAACAACACCTACAATTTGAAGGAGAAAAATCACATGAATAATTACTTGAATGAATGCACGAGACAGGAGTGCCTAGGCTTGTGGGACTGATAAAGAATGAAGTTTGCTCCTGGAATGTAGTTTAGGCCGCGAGAATGGTGGTTGCAAGGGAATGTGCGATAGTGTGAGCAGTGGCCACGGTGGTCACGAGCAGCATGCGCGAGTTTGGGTTGGCAAGTGTCGTCGTGAGTGAGTTCAAATAGTAAGGGAAGGTTCGAACATGGGTGAGTGTTGACGAGAGGCAAAGTTGAGCATGTTGAGCGGTGCTAGTTCGTGAATGTATAGAGTTTGAGTTCGAGTAGGTGAGGCTAAGTAGTGGTGGTTCATGGTGAGTGGTAGAATTCGGGAAAAAACTAGATTAGGGTTGGAAAATGAAAGAGATTTGAGTTAGGGTTGAGAGAATTGGGATTGTTAGACGGGGTTAGGGTTTGAAATTGAGAGAGAATGGGGATTTGGAAGGAAGGCTTGAGAGAAAAGGGAGTGAAATTTTTAAAAGGCCTAAAACATTGTGAACACTGGCCCAAACACATTAGATCTGGTGTGCGATCCAGCGCTAAGCTCCCACACATCACCACAGGCGTCGCTCAGGGCCATCCCTACGCCGTTTAGCGTCCAGTTTATGAGCCAATCAACACTCAATGCTGAACAATTGACGCTTAGCACCAAAAAAATGCGAACCAAATACCGCTTAGCGCTGGCACTAGCACTCAACACCAAAAAATGCAAGAAGAATAATGCTTAGCAGTGGTTCTTGCACTCCGCGCCCAAAATTGCGAGAAGAATAACACTTAACACTGGCTTTCGGACGCTGGTTTTTATTCTTTGTTATGTGGTTGACAACTTCTTTTGTTTGAAGCAAAAGTTTCCTATCACTGAATTATACATAAAAAATGGGGATTAATGGTATAATTAGATCAATGTAACCCAAAATGTATTTATTCACAAAAGAAAAGTAAAATTGAGGATTAAGTGGGTAAAAAGCTTAAGAGGAGTTGATTTTTCTAATAAAATGTAACTTAGATAATGGTAAAAGTTAACATTATCACATATGAATATCAACCAATCACGAGATAGGAAAAGGGCTCTATAAATTGAAGATTCCAAAGTGAAGAATGGTAAAGAATATTTGAAGATTAATGAAGAAATGAAGATATACAAAATTAACTCTACATCAACAGTCAAATGATACAAGTACACATCTATAGATATCAAGACATAGATGAAGATACGAGAGAATAAGAGAGAAAAGTGAAAAAGATGAAGAGTTGAAATATTTTCAAAATCATTCTTGAAGAGAAAAGAGAGATGAGATTAAGAGAAACACTCTCAGATTTTATTGTCATATCCAACTTTGTTAGAGAGTGATATTGGGTTGAACAAAATCTGTGTATATCCTTTACTATGTGAAGTGAACCCTATGAGCGCTATTGTGACTCTCTTGCCTGAGATATTATCATTTGATTATAATTGAGAGTTCTTGGTCTTAAGGGCAAATTGAGATGTGACTCTAAGAGAGGTTGGAACTTGTTGTAACCTAAAGAGGTCTGTACTCATGATACCTAGAGAGGTTAAACTTGTACCTAGAGAGGTTAAACTTGTACCTAGAGAGGAGTGACTCGTAATACCTAGAAAGGTTAAACTAGTTATAACCTAGAAAGGTGGATACCTGTGCAAGTCAAAGGTGATTATTAGTGAAATTCTTAAGTGGTGGCTTAAGAAACTAGACGTAGCCTTAGGTGAAGGTTAACCAATATAAATCTATGTGAGCATTCTTCTCTTCCTTGTTCCTTATCTCTATGGATACACTAATGTAAAATAGGTTTTTTATACCGGTTAAAAAAGGCCTTTTATATCGGTTCTAGCATCGGTATAAATGCAGGTGGTATAGAAGGTTTGATCTTTCTATATCGGTTACATGACAGGTATAAAAAAATTATTTTTTATACCATTTCTAAAACCGATATAGAAAGTCCTCTTGGAAAAGGAAAGTTAAGTAAGAAGAAATGACTTACTATACCCGATTATGGTTCTAACCGGTATAAAAAATTACACATTTTACACCAAGTATGACCTTAACCGGTATAAAAAGTGATTTTTTTATTTTTTTTATGAAAAATCATTTATGCTTCCTACCACATACCAAACCTGTATAAAATTACCCAAAAAATCCATAAAACAAATCTCATTTAATCTAATATTTACATGAAATAGAATCTAATGTTTATATAAAATATAATACTACTGCAATCTGAAATACTATATAAGTCATAAAACACCTAACATCATCTTATATAAACACTTAAAAGAAACGAATCTCATTGCTCACGAACTTCCTTCAAGACTCCTTGATCCATTGGAGATGTGTCATTGAAAATCTACACTATGAATAGTTGACAATCTTTTAGTGATAAATACTTAAGATGTGATTTATAAATTGTACATATTACCATATCCCATGAGTCAACAATGTTTACGTATATGATTCTATGCATGTGCCTCATGGTATAATATAGTTTTTTTTTTTTCTAGTTGAGATGCTCATTTCTAAGTGTGTATCCAGATAGGTTGTGTAGGATCAACCAATCACAACCCTAATTACAAATTGATGAAAGCTTAAAAGTCCCCAAATCAAGCAACACGACAATGACTAAATGAATCTAGCCCATTGCAATCATTGGCTAAAGTCCACAACCACCAGAGGATGTGTAAACATCAACTCCAGATCCTAGAAAAACCATTTACCATTAAGTTTTTGTGCATGACAGACCAATTTTCACAGAAAATAATTTCCTTTTTGCGTAGAGGTCTTGTCCTGCAAATTATATCTTGGTTCATTATCATTTATAAGTTGTACCAAAAATCAGATTTCTTAAGCAATAAACTTTATAGTGGTGATTACCTTGCATCTGCGTTTTCACAATCACATCTTTCTGTGCCATTAACCCATCATGTCAACCAACCTCACAATCTTTATCTCTAGTTTTTTCTCAATCATTTTACTTATAACTCTCTGATACTCTTTCATACTCCTAAAACCAATTACATTATTTGGAGTAGGCAACTACACCATTTCCAATACTAGTCTTGTTATTTCAAGATAATGGATGTGTTGAATATTGCAAAATAATGAACATCATAGATCACCCATAATATACTTGTTTCTCAATAGATTGAAAAGAGAATTAATTTAAGTGGCCAACCCATAACATGTTAGGCCTTATTTGTGGAGTAAGGATACAATAATGATACAAAATAATACTGTTGGTAAAAAGGGGAAAAAGTATCAGTGATAATAAACTCAACTGGAAAAAAGATATAAACACACCTTAATAAAAATAAATTGAACTCCACCTATAAGATCAAGTTGATCCGCTCGAAACTTTGGTTTGTCGTGTACAGATGCAACAATTTCAGGAACTTCATAAAACATATTGGTCAACATGGAAATAAGCTTACAGTGAACTAATTCTGCCCAAGAGTTCTCCCTACTGATTCTTACAAGTGCCTTTAGAACTTCAGTAGATTGGAAGTAACTAAATTAGACAGTTATATCATAATGACATAAAGCAGTAAGCAAATAGCTATGCATTAATAACTCAAGATACAACACCTAGGGTTTACAAATTCTTGTATCAAGAATTATTTTATAGCTGACATGCTTAAAACCATATAGCTTGCACACAGACTTAAGTGCCCAAATGGGAAACAAACTGTCTTAATGGAAGACAAAAAAGTATTGAATAATTAAAGAACATCTAGATTACAGAAACCAAAGTACTACAACCTTATAGTTTGTTTGTTTTAGCTCCTCATAGAAATTCTAAAACATAATCCAATAGCATTAAGTTGCAAGCTACTCAACAATTCCAGAAAAACAGAGCTGATGCCAGTTAGGTACGTTCACCTAAATCTAAACACTGAAAGTTTTTCAAGCGTTCAACCTTACAAAATCATTCATGGGGGTTAAAAAATATACAACAATTGTTCAACCAAGGAGATGATAGAGTGACTAATACCGAGACACCAAAAATTGGTTATATATAGAATTGTATATGTTTTGAATGTATTATGTGTTTAATGTAGACCACACAATATGTATTTATGCTATTGAACATAATCAATTGCGACACGTAATAATTAGGAATCAATCATCCTAATTTCTGAGATTATGTAATGGTTGGTTTCCTAGAAATCTATAACCACTGATTATAATGGTGAAAATCAAAGTGAGACAATGAAGACGCATATTCTAGGATAGTAACTATGAGAAAACTAGCACCAATCACTTGTTCCTAATAGATGGCTATGGCTCATAACAAGGAATAAAGGGAATGAAAGAAATAAGGTAGCATGAGAATATGAAAGTAAAAAGGACAGGTGACAATGAAGAGACTTAGAGAAGAAAGTTGACATTTATAAGAATAGCATTACTGAATTGCTCTCCTTGCAATACAACCACAGAAAACGTCAGTTTTCAATTCTAGAAGCAACGACATGACCTTTTGGTTTAAAAAGATGTTTGAAACAACCTCAACTTCCTTCTGTGACACAATTTTTAATTTTATCTAGTTTAGTCTGAAAAATATTAATTATTAAACTTTTACTTGTTTTTTTGCTTAATAAAACATCCCTCGTCACTATTCTTTCACTCCCTTAAATAGAAGACTTAACTTCTATAGATCTACATTAAATTCCAAAGTTCAATAATTAGTAGGAATCCTCTCCCCTGACACCCTGTCCAACCTCCCAAAAAAGAAGAAAAATATTTAGCCAACAGAATGTGCTATAAAGTAAAAATGAAATTTCCACGAAATACAAATAGAATCAAATGAAATTTATCACCCTTATATCAAGCCCTACTAAACGGTTTCTCTAGATCTTTCCTCTATCACAAACAAAATACAGCAAACAATTGAGAGCAGATGCCCAAATAAATGCATCCTTTTCTTCAGACTGTATAAAGCAATTCATCAGCATAAATGATAATTTATGACAACAGCATGATTAAGCCATTATGCTTGAAAAATGGAAAAAGCAGATAGATAGATAACATAATTATCTTAAGAACATTCATATGAAATAGATGATAAAAACGTTTTCTTTATCCTCCTAAGCTAAACCAACCAGTCTGAAACAAATGCAAACCCACTCCAATACGTGAACACTACCTCCAAAACAAAATTTTCTAGTTATTAAAGACAATGATTATTTCAACAGTACTCCACTACCTTACAAGTATATCAAGCATTAGGTACCACCAGTGACTACAACAATTACCCTTTAATTTATTCCACATTCAAAAGTGTTAGCCCCCAAGTTCTACTCTACAAATTTAAAAGAATATACTAACTAGAACATCTTCAGGTGATATTATTTAGTTATAATGTGTACAAGATGGAAGAACTAACCAATGGCACATGTACGTTCAAAGAATTTAAATGTTCATATTTTTAGTTAATGCACTTATCCTGACAATTTAGTAGTCTAAAGGGACATGTACACAATAGTGAATCCCTATGTACAATGTCTTCTGTCTACATCTTAAAAGTATTAGGAATGTAAGCATCCAAATCCTAATTTATGTTATAAGACACTAGAGTACAAGATCATATAAGCTTTGACATATACTTCTACGCAATATTGAACAAAAACAGTTTTCTTGATGTGCATCTATCTGCACGTGGTTGTGAATGTATCTATCATACTTGAAAAGTATACCTTTGAATGTAATATAATGTCATCATTGAATTTAGAAGTAGAACTTAATTATTCATATGGAAAAATCATCTAGAAACATTTGACAAATGTGATAAAAAAAAGTTGTATTTCTTACAATACAAAATATTGTATAACACAACACCTGAAAGTCCAACTGGTGCTCTATGCAATTCCTAGCACATATTAATATCACAACAAATCCATCTAGAATAGCTATCTAACTCTTAAAACATAAACTAAAGAAAAACAAATTCCCAATCTCAATAATGGCAAGAAAACGATGTAAACTTGCCTTATATTCTTATATTTTCAATTCACTAAAAAAATGTCGCATCCTAACTGTATTGTCACTATCATAATAGGATTCTTGAGAATATTCTTCTTCTATAGTAGAAGCATCATTAGCAACTATCGGTTCTAGGAGATGTGCATGAACCCCAAGGTTTAGAATTAAATCAAAAGCACGAACCCTGCATGTTGTATTATAAGAACTAAGCATCTCCTGAAAATTGAATTTCAAGTACATTAGTTCCTGAAAATATTATAGATAGCATAGCATAACAGAGAAAAAGTCTTTTATTTATGCGTCACCTCAAGCATAGAAAGAATGAGCGGAGCAATGGTCTGAGAATTTAAAACATACCTGGAAAATAATATCTCTATGATCATTACACATAATTGGCTTGCAGAAGTGTAAAATGATAGAAATATGAAATAAAATATTAGCTCAATCAATCAGTTGCTGGAAAATTAATATGTGGCTAAACAATTTGGCACTCGACACTATAATTTTACCCAACATGAAAAGCATTATAAGTTTTGAAATACTACCTACATAGCCATATCTCGACAATGCTTTCACATCAGTGTAAATTGGCAATTCTTATCTAATAACCCAAACTAAACTAAAATGGACAACTGCAAAAAATATCAGTCAACAAGTTATATGTTTCATTTCAAGTTTTTTACTGGACCTTGTTTTACTAAATAAGAGGTTGCTTGTGTTGAAATTCCTAAATGTTATTATATGATTCCTTCTAATATAGACTTTCCTATAAATTTTGCAACTCGGGCATGGCTGAGAAATGAAAAGAATCCCATTCCTTTAGATATCTCCATTTACAAGTTCATCAAGAATAACAAAACCATGGCCACTCTCTAGAACATATATGGAATAACAACATGCATTTCTACAACCATGACTTTTAAATATTTTGAAGAGACAAAAACCAAGTTATTTATTAGAAGAGTTGGCTTAGGTTTGTATAAATTATTGATTTCAATATGAATTATTGTATAAACCTGAAATAAATATTGCAGAGCACCAAATACTTATTGGTAATGATTAACCTACCCTAAAATCTTTGCAGAAACAACCTAACCTAGCAAAAATAGGAAAAACGGGATCATCAAACATAGCAAAAGCAGCAAACCAACAAACAATAGGAGAATAGTGATATTGCCTGAACGTGACAGCAATGGAGGTGCGAAACACGAACGTGAACAGAGGAGATCAACTCCCATGGAGAAGCGAATGCAAATGATGAAGGAAAGGAGAATGGAGAAGATGATGACAAAACGTGAATGCGAACGGCGAATGCGAACAGCGAACGATGAACGGTGAATGGTGAACGATGAACGACAAACAACGAACCAAACGACAACGTGAATAGACCTCAGCAGCATCATACGAACACTGGACGGACGGAATGAGACCCATAGTGGGGAGTAAATGGAAAAGAACAAAATAAAAAAGGAAAGTCTAGAGAAGCTAACACACAGTGAAGCATGAAACATGACTGAGAAGCGGGATGGGTAAGAGAAAAATCGAATTTTCTATACATATTATACTTATAACAATTATAGAAAGTCTTATTTAATAGTGTAAAAATGTCACTAAATTATGTTTTATACCTATTTTAAGTCCAACAGGAATAAAAGAACTCATATTATTCATAAAATTATTATTGTCTCTCTTTTTTATACCTAATAAATTTGAACAGATATAACATACAGGTATAAAAAACTAATTTTGCACTAGTGAAAAAGAATGTCAAAGGTATATAGGCTCTATTCAACCCTTCTTTTAGAGCCACTTAGCACCAACAACCTCCAGCTAAGGGTAGATCCAATCTCTTAAGCAATCTACTTAAGAAATTCCACTGATCAACACCTTTTATCAGTAACGAGTATCATCCTCTCTAGATTACATGAGTTTCAACCTCTCTAGGTACACGAGTACAAACCTCTCCAGGATACACAAAGTATCAACCCCTCTACATATCCTTATGAATCTCCCCTCTGAGATCAAGAACTCTCAATTACAACAATAAGCAAATGAGTCCCTCTCGGCAAAATTGTACAACATAGCTCACATATTACAACTTCACTCAATGAAGGATATTACAATATTGAAGCTCTTAACCCAATTTCTATATAACATTATTGATATGAAAAATTCCCAACACTTTGTTCTTTCTCTTTTCTCTTGTTCGTATATTTTTTCATATGGCTTAACATCCATTTTTATATGTATTTTCAACTAGTCGTTGAGACTTTGAATTGTAGCTCTCCATTGTGATCTTCTTAATATGGAATGAATTGATCAATTCATTAATTTGATTCCTTACTTTGAATCTTGAACATCGTTCTACAATACTTCAGTTCTGAATCAGTTGATGCTATTCAGGGTATCTTTTCCCCTTTTATCATTAAGGTTAGACTTGTTTTAAATTCTGCTCTCTACAATGTTCACAATGGTCGTATTAAGGAAACTTTGTACAAGTTGATTTTGCATTTGAATCATTAGAGCAATAATACTATTTAATCAATCAAACAATTAATTGATCAACCACAAAGAATATTTCCTTAATGTTCATATTGTTTGACTGAATGATTTTGAAAACTTTATTCTTATAGAATGTAATTATCATAGGATAATTTTCTTAAACGTTGAAATTCATATCAATTAATCTTTGTTCGAACATTTAGATCACTGTATAAATTCATATGATAAATTAGAGAATAAAATATAAAGGTTCATTTAGAGAATAAAACATAAAGGTCGTATAATGGTTTAAGCTGCCTTGGGTCATATAATACTTTAGTTGTCTAACACCTTAGTCTCTAACACATTGACTTAGGTTGTCTAGAGTCTTAAGTCGTCTAATGCTTTAAACCTAATGATTTCTACTGTTAGACTCGTCCAACACTTTGAATCGCCTAATCCTTAGACCCGTCTAATGCTAAAACTTGAGTTTTGCATTTACCAAACTTCTTGCTTTCGTTAACATAAACAATGTAAGATTATCAATCATTTAAACATATGCAAACAAAAATACATTTCACATATTTTGATCTTCAAACCATATCTATCAATTTCTTAAACTTACTACTTTATTAAATGTTTTGTCTTAATAATGATGAAGACCCTCTAGGCCCACATCATGCTCAAGGCTCACTCCAAGACCCACATGCATCTCGAGCCCAAAGTCCACCAAGAGGCCCAATAACAAGGAGCATTCTAAAGAAGATCCAAATGGGCTTTCCTCAAAATGACCACACTTATCATGGGCTTCAATTACTCTTTTCATGGACCAAAAAAGATGTGAAGATATGAAGAGATTGCATGATTGAGCATTAGAGTAGTCTTTGAAATTAGGCCATTATTTAGGCCTTGCTTTCATAAATAGTAGGCTAAATAAACTTGTTCATTGGATTTTAATTGGACTACTCTAAGCCTAATAAGGAGCTTTGGCCGAGACACCCCATTCACCACAAGGGAGGTGCGACTTTGACTTGCAAAGGAGTGTTAGGCCACTTGTCACGCATCCAAGCCATCATGCGCATCCAAGGGTCAAGAGAGAGAATTCTTCTCCAAGACTTACATTTCATTTCCAAACGCATTTCATGTGCATGTGCATTAGTGACCTTCTCTTCTATAAAAGAGAGTCCTATTGCACTTTATAGAGTTTACTCTTGAAATTTCTAATAGAATATTTTTGTTGAGATCACTCCACTAATCTATTATTTTGATAGCACCTAAGCTATAGGTTTACAACATATCCTCTAGCCACTTTCCACTAGCCTAGTTTCTAGTCTAGTTCTCCTTTCACCACTCCAAATACCATTGCTATAAGAGCCTTAAACACTTGTTTCCACTCCATGTATGCTGCCTATGGAGCTTCCATTCCATCAAATAGTCTAACACAACTTCACTTCTAACTATAGACTTATTAATCTGCTAAAGTGTTTTGTTATCATCAAAATCTTATTGGTTATTGGGGCTCGTCTACTTCTACTCAAGGCATATACATCTCGAATGTGGACTTTAATTAATGGTGGTTTGATAGTAGCCTGATACCTTGTGAAATAATAAACCTAACAAACAACAAACTTCACTAGTGTATGGGATAATGAAACTTGTCCCACCTCACCCTGTTGCCATCTTTGTGAATAATACATTTAAGGGGTTTAAATTCCTAAAAAAACAAAACATTAAAATCATAAATTTTTGTGTGTGTTGAAACATTGAGATTATTACTTAAAAAAATTTGGTGAGGAATAACACATCTTCATTATAAAGATACTAATATTAATCCACCATACGAGTTTTGGGAGTGGATTTTCCTTCTATTATGGAAGTTGGTAACATTGCAGACATGGTTGTACTTAATGGAAAAATTTAGCTAAAAAAATTACTCGCCAAAATATAAGTTAATGTAGTCATTTGGGATGAAATAGAGTAGAAAAACTCATTTTATTAACTTTCATCAAAACCTTAAAATACATTTTTAGAATCAAATTAAAGCAATGTTGTGTTTGGATGAGATAATTTAGAAAGATACTTCATTTATTTGAAGAATTTACAACTTTTTACTCTAATTAGAAAGAAATTAAATTGAAGAAATTTTGGAAGGTATTTCAAATGAAAAAAATATAAGAATTTCAAATACTCCTTTTCATTACACTCAGAAAGGTTGAGTTGAGTCTACTCAGGCTGAAGGCTAAGTCGAGTTGGCTTGAGCTGAAGGTTCAATTGAGTCAGCTTAGACTAAAGGCTCAATCGAGTTAGCCTAGGGTGAAAATCGAATTGATTTGACCTAGACCAAAGTTTGAGATGAAATGGCTTGAGCCGAAGGTCAAGACCGATTAGTTGAGGCAGAGGTCGAGACAGATTGATAGGGGCAAAGGTCAACACGAGTCGGTGCAGGAAAGAGGTTAAGCCGATTCAGCACAGGCTGAAGGTCGAGCAGATTCAAAATGGGCCAAATGTCAAGTTGATTCGACTAAGGGATGAAGGACAATCTAAGTTGGTCATGGCTAAAGGTCAAGTCGATTTGACATAAGCCAAAGGTTAGGCTAAGTCTGCTCAGACTAAAGGTCGAGATGAGTCGGCTCGAGGTCAAACCAACGCATAGGTCATGGCAACATGTTTGATTAGAAAGTTGAGAAGAGTTGACGTAGGTCGAAGGTAAAGCCAATTTTTCATAGGTCGAAGGTAAAGTCATTTCATAGGCCAGAGGTTGATTTGATTTATCCCAATATAAATGACGAGCCAAATTGGTCGTGGCCAAAGGTTGAGATGAGTCAACTATGTTGAAGGTCAATATGGTTAGACTTGGGTTGAAGGTAAAGACAAGTTGATCGAGTCAAAGGTCGAGATGAGTCGGTCGAGCTGAGAGTTAGGACGGGTCAACCCGAACCAAGGGTCGATATGGTCAACCCTGACTAAAGATCAAGACGAGTAAGTCCAGATCGATGCTCAAGACGAGTCATCCTGGGTTAAAGAAGACTGGGTAGGAGGTAGAGGCAAGTTAGAAGGTCAAGACAAGTAGGCATGGGCCAAAAGTTGTGACGAGTCGTCCTAGGTTAAAAGTCAAGCTCACTGAACTTATGGTTAAGGGTGGAGGCAAGTTATCCAAATATTTTTGAAATATAAATTTTCCTTGAAAGAGAAATTAAATTACTTTATCCAAATAGGAAATTGAAGTCTAAGATATTTAAACTACCTCATCCAAATAAACTATTTAAGAAATTAAGATAATTCAATTGTAAGTAATTCAAATATCACGTATTTCAAATTCTTGAAATTGTTGAAACATCTCATTCAAACATAAGATGAAGTTAATTAAAGTAAGTAACTATAATTTATTTGATGAATTCCTATATTGTTTTATTAGTTTTCCATCCAATCCTTCACTATTACCTAGCTTACATAACAATCTTAGTTATTATAGAATTTAATAGAGACACTTACCAAAAAAATGTACCTATTTAATTTCTTTATTTTAACTAAATTTAGTTTCGCACATGTTATTGTATTTGATCAAGTTAGGTTGAGGTAAACCATTATATTTTAATCTATGAAGTATTAAATATAGGAAATAATTCAAATAGTGTAAACATCAAAGATGAAAATGTTTAAGTCATTGAAGTTGGATAAAACATATAATTAATCTACATTATCAAATACTTTCATTTAGTGGAGCATTAGTAGCCATCTCCATGGAAAAACTTGAAGAACTAATGAAGTCGGAGCAGATTCTTTGACTATCTTTGAATGTTTCATGTGGATACAAAGAAGGTTTCGGAGGTATTTGTAGGTTTTCAATGTCTCCTTCAAGCATTTCGATTACTTTATTCATAGAAGGACGATTATTTGGTTTCAATTGTATACACCAAAGTGAAACTATGATCATCTTTTTAGTAATTTTGTTCTCATTCTCTATGACATCTTCCATTTCTATATCTTTACCTTTATCAAGTTGATCATAAACCCAAAAGGGAAAGTAAAGTTGACTTGAATGCTCTGCATGAGGGTTTAGGTTTTTTCTATTGCTTGCTATCTCCATTAGAAGCATTCCAAAGCTATAAACATCAGACTTATCTGATATTCTTCCAACATTTCTATAAAACAATTCTGGAGCCATGTACCCAATTGTCCCTCTTGCTGCTGTCATAGTCACAACACTTTTGTCTGTTGGATATAATTTTGCCAATCCGAAGTCAGAGATCTTTGGGGTGAATTTTTCATCAAGGAGGATGTTCTGAGGTTTAATGTCAAAATGCAAAATATGCATCTCACATCCATGATGTAGATAAGAAATTCCACGAGCTACTCCAATTGCTATATTATATATTGTGTCATAGGATAAATGTTGATTTCCTTCTCTGGAAAATATAAATTTTTCAAGAGATCCATTTGGCATGAACTCATAAATAAGAGCACGTTTTGAGCCCTCAACACAATATCCTATTAAATTCACTATATTTTGATGATGTATTCTTCCAATTGTTGCAACTTCATTGATAAAGTCTTGTCCATTACCTTTTGATTTTTGTAACACTTTTATGGCAACACAAGGTCCACTATGTAACTTTCCCTTAAATACAGAGCCATAGCCTCCTTCACCCAATTTTTCACTGAAACTTTTGGTCATCTTCTCAATTTGCTTATATGAGTATCGAATAGGCATCAAACTATTTTGCTCTAAATAATTTTCAATATTTTCATATGCGGAGGAATGTCTTCTTTTCCACTTGTATATCAATAGAACAATAAACAAGATCGTGCCAATAACATATCTAGCTATGGAGTATGGTATACCATATTGTCCCAACATAATTAATCCATATATATCCTCAGATGGATATATAGTGAATTGAATTGGTACATATTCCTTTGGTCTGTGTATTGCTATAAGTAATCCTGTGAATTAATATAATTAATGTCATTAGGATGTAACAATAAAATAAGAAAAGAATACCTTCATTAAACTAAAAGATTACCACTTATCAACATTTTTATTTAATACTACCAAAAATATAAGTGTTGCCGCATTTTTAAAATTTTAAAAAATAAATAAAAAAGTATCAAAGTAATAGTAAGAAGTATCTGAATATTAGTATAGATAGAACTACAATTATGATAAAGAAAAAAAAGTAAAAGAAACGAAAACCATGGTAGTTTAAAAAAATCCATATAGCTAGAAAGTCAGTTAACAAGATTATTAGGTAAAATTGAAATTATGACATATATAAAAAACAGTTTATATATAAGTATAAATAATAATAATAATAATAATAATAAAATCATTCAATTTTTATATTTATTTAGGTTTATTATTGTTTTTATATTAACAAAAAAGTTTTTAAATCTGTTTCAAAAAAGAAAAAAAAAGTTGTTCACGTATAATCACTCAATAAAAAAAAAAGAAAAAAAAAGAGCTACTCTCTTACCACGTATACACATATTGCTATTTTTAAAAGTATGCTATTTTAATAAGTTTCAGGAATAAAAAATCATAGATGTCATCATAATAAAAAATAATAATAATGTGAAACTATTATAGAACAATTTTTGACAACAATAGTTTGTATATAGATAATATTAGTTATATTTGGACAAATTTATTTATAAGTATTCTTAAAAAATAGAAATAGAAAGACAAAAATTGAAATCATATTATCTATAAATTAGAAATAAAGTTTTAGAAAGTTATATAAAAGAAGGTCTAAAATTTAGTTTATATATAAACTAGTTTTAACTATTAAGTAATTTTTTTTTTACATATTTCTTCAAATAATATATTGTAAAGAAACTTGTCCATCATACTTATTATAACAATTAGTAATAAAGGAACGAAACATGTTATCACTACAAAAAATCTTTTGTTGGTGACCAGTTTTAGAGATAAAAATATAATTAGTCACTATAATGTCCAATTTAGATACAAATTTATAAACTAAAATTTATTAATAATTAAAATAGTTTTTAAATTGGTCTCTGTCGTGAATGGGTCAATAACATTAGTTACCAGATTTTAGCTACTAAAAAAATTGGTTTCTAATTTGCTTTATTAATGACTAATTTAGATATAAATTCAAACACCATTTTTTTTAGTTGATATTACTGATCAATTTAGAGACCATTTCACTAGTGAGCAACTTAGAAACTATTTTAGTTACCAATAGTTTTTATTTTATAGATTAATATCTAAATTTGTCACTGACCGATTATTTTTTGTCACCAAAATTTTTTTCTTGTATTGTATAAAGACAATAAAGTATTCTTTTCATTTTTACTTAAAAATAATAATATAGAAATGGAGGAACTTACCTTGTATGATATTAACAATAGTCACTGAAAAAAAAAACTTTGAGTTAATAAACAGTATGACAATATCAAAAGGAAAATATTTTTTTATATAAAGGGTCAAAATAAACGGTAATAATCTAGGAAACGATTTGGTGTTTTACTCATTTTTTTAATTATGTTATCCTACAGTAAAATCTTTGCTTAAATTTGTTACATGAGTAATACATGCACTTATACATATATTTAAGGAGGAACATATATGCATGATGTTGCTGGTCGAAAAAATATTAACTTTAATCACTTATAGTAGAGCTGTTTTACTACATGACTGATGAATATGAATTTACCTAATATTTTACATATAATAAAAAAAAATTAAATATGTTTTCCCTCAAATCTAACTACCTTTTTTTATTCAATACATAAAAAAAAAGTGATTTTGGTTTTCCAATTTACTGAAATTTTTTATCTGTCTAAATTTAGATTTTTAAAAACAAATTCGACATTTTAAACTAGCAAGAACTAAAGCATGATTTGGAGTTTTGAATTCCTAGTAAATAGAATAGTTAATTGGTTGATGAGTATTTTTAGGTTTCAAGGACGATTGGTTTGGAAATGATCTTGGGGTTTGGGGTTTCAAAATTTTGAGTGCGTTCAATTTTTCCTTTTTTCTTTTGCTTTACCTTTCTGACCCGCATTTTGCGGGCTGGGTTTAAACGGGTCGAACTGGCCCATATTGCTACTCTAATCATGTGTGTGCTGATAAAAAAAAATCTTCATATCAAACATTGAGAAGATGGTCAAGTAAAATTAAACTTATCTTCTAGAAATTATCTTATTTTTAAAACGGATTTTTTAATGTTTCTGAATTAGAAACTTCCTTGCTGCTCAACAAAGTTATGAAGTGGTTTTTGAGTACAATAAGGTTATTATTTCTAGACATGTGTTTCAGTTGGTAAATGATAAATTTGTGATGGTTTATTTCAGTTAAGTACCTTTATCTTGTAATAAAATATTTAGTAATTTTTCTTTGATCATTACAAACATAGGTTGTGATATATGACATGCTATTATTACAATTGTTGAGAAATTTGGTTACCCCATTCAAATTATAAAATTTTGAGGTATAAAATTAATTAAAAGGGGAAGTGATGAATTTTATGTCTTTAGAAATGAGAATACATGTCTTCATAAATGAGTGTTTTTGTGTGGAACTCATGGTATTATTCATTAAGTAACATCTTCATATAGTGTTAATTTAATGGTGCAGCAAAAGAAAAAAAAATGCTTTGATATGGTAATATTATTCTATAAGTTCTAGCTTGCCTAAAATTATATAGGGTGAAAATTTATATTCTGTTTGTCATATCTTCAAATAGAATTCCTTACACAGGTTGTGATAAAATTCTTGAGAGTTACAAAAAAAAAGGACAACCACATTTAAAATATTTCAAAGTGTGGGAGGGTGTCTTGTAATTATTCTAAAGTGAGTGAAAATATATTCTAAAGTGAGTGAAAATATAGCTCTAATATTATTTTTCCATCTAGTGAGAATATTATTTTTGTTTCTTCTAATTATGGCATTCAATATGTCCAATTTATTGAAATTTTTGGATGATATATTAATGCAAATTGGATATTGATTTTGGTGACACAAAAATCAACTACTGGTTATGGTTATGTTTTAACCTTGGATGGAGGTGCACTATCACGAAAATATGTTAAAAACTGTTATTCCATCATGATATACTATGCAAGCATAAATTATTTCTATTTTCAATGCATTGTGACAATCAAATTGCTATATTTAAAGTTTCTAGTAAAAATTTCAATAAAAAAGGCATATGAGAATGGGAGACAAATTTATTATAAACTTAATTACTCATGGTATTATCTGTCTTGACTTTGTTAGGTCAGAAAGAAATATTGCAAATATGCTTATCAAAGGGTTGATATATCAACAAGTATTTGAGTCATCGAGGGGAATGAGATTGAGACTAAAGTCCATAAATTAGTTGCAAAATGGACATTCATGTTCACATGAATGTTGATCCCATGGATTGGAGTTCAATGGGTAATACCAAAGTTGTTTTTAACTAAAGTATATCAATTTGTTTCAATAAATGTTGTCTCATCTCATTTCTATGACGAGGTGTACTATAAATAATGGCAATAATTAGGTTGAGGTATGTACATTATTATGCTTATAAATTGTTTTTTAAATACATCTTAATAAACCCAATGACAATTATTGTTGGGATGTGAGTCACAAATCACCATTTGAGGGTTTACTTAGTGAGTGTGATAGTATGGCCCCCATTGTGAGACCTGACAAATCTTTCAGTGACACTCATGAAACAATATACATGCACAAGGTCGTAACATCCAACCACTGATTAGAACTTAAAATGAACATCAATATTGTATGTGCTATTTACAAAAACCTGATCATATGGGGATATAGCCCAAAAAAATTAAGTCTCTATAGGGTGGAAGTTTATAAGCACTAGATGTAAGGCTCACACCTAGAAGAATCATTATGTTGAACTGCAATATTTTGTTTTAAAAGATGATTTTTTTTTATTTTTTTTAAATTATGTGGAAAATTGTTGGAAATATTTAATATAATTTACAAAATATATAATTAAAATATTATCCTACGATTACTTATATTTTTATGGACTTTTAATTTTATGTGTAAATGTTATTTATGGCTAACGATTATAATGTTATTAAGAATTAATATTTTATTTAATCAGACTCGTGTTACATCATGTGTAACATTTCTCATTCCTTTGTGTTTATGCTCTAGTTTGGTTTATATTGTATATTCTATTTTTTCAAGATCTTCTTTGTTTTGTTTTTTTAGTTTTATTGTTCTTTGTTATTTTGTTGGGTAATTAAATGTGGTTAATGAAAATAAGGACTCTCTGTATCTTATTAGCATATTTGATATTGTAAAATAATATAAAAAATTTCTTACTACCCAGTCAAATGCAATTATCCTTAAAAGATTTGCTTTCATCTAATTCATTAGGTGTGTCTCCTTCCTTATGGATCATGGTTTTGATGCCTCACATCACATGCTATGTGATCTTAAGTCTTTTTTGTCCTCAAATTCCGTCCTACCTATTTCTTTTATTATCATTGATGTCTCCTCAATGCTTTTAGTAGGTATTGGATGTGTCTCCACATCTACTTTATCTCTTTCAAGTGTTTAGTATATTTCTTATCTCACTTTAAATATTGTCTTTATTGATCAATTATCCACCTTGATTACTCAACAATAATAATTAAGGTACAATTCGAAACAGGCTTCATATCTCAATATGCGTATTTACCCCAATTTTCTTGTTAACTATTAATTACTTAAAGATAATTTAATCTTTGTATTATTATCATATTTATATATTTATTGCGTTTTGCATCTTTAAGCTTTCTATTAAGACTGATATTACAAGTTTTATTTCCCTTCTTTTTCATGTGTCATTATTTTTTGTTTAATTAGTATTATGGTATCAGAGTTTATAGATCATTTAGGATTATTAGTAGGCTTTCCTGAATCTATAGGCGATGTAAGACTTTCCAACGCCTCTTTTCCACATTGAGAGTTATTGTAATGCACTGCAAATGGGGTTTGGAATCTTATTTGCAATCCAACCTAGATTATGCCTTTTTTACGTCATCTCAGTTATCATGACTTATGTTCTATTGAGTGTAACCCTTTCTTATTCCTTTATGTCTTTTCCTCTAGTTTGGTTTAGGTCGTATACTCTATTTATTTTTTCATGATCTTTTTTGTTTTGCTATTTTTAGTTTCATTGTTCTTTGCTATTGTGTTGTGTAATTAAATATGGCCAGTGAATATGAGGACTCTCTACATCCCTTTAGCATATTGCAAAATAATTTCTAAATTTTCTTACTACTCAGTCAAATGACATTATCCTTAGAAGGTTCGTCTTCTTTTATTTCATTAGGTATGTCTCCTTCTTTATAGATCTTGATTTTGGTGCCTCACATCACATGTCATATGATCCTAAGTCTTTTATGTCCTCAAATTTCTTTCTACCTATTTCTTTTATGACCATTGATGTCTCCTCAATGCCATTTGTTGGTGTGGATGTGTCTCGACATATACTTTACCTCTTTCAAATGCTTACTATATTCTTGATCTCACTTTAAATATTGTCTTCGTTGATCAATTATGTGACTTTGGTTACTCAATCTTGTTTTCACTAATTGTTATGTGTAGGATATTCGGGAGCCTACTTGGGACAAGTCACATATATGGGGACTTTATATGTTAGATGGAATGAAGAATCCAACTCTTACAACCTCCACTATTGATTTATCACATTTTCATTTGAATTTTGCATCATCTAGCTTCTATTTATAGCATTCTTACCTTAGACATGTTTTTTTTTTTTATTCTGGTTAAATTACTTAGTCTCCCCTAGACTTTTAGGCAAGTTACAAACCAATGATATATTTTGATGTTGTGTTTATAAACTTGTCAAATTTGTGGTTTTACCTTTAACCGATAGTGTTTCTACCTCCCATACACTTTTTTGACTTGGTTCATTATTATGTATAGGATTCCTCACTGGTTCCTACCAAAGGTGGATCCTATATCTCTTTTATTTATTACAATACTTGTTATTATTGGGTTTCTTTTACGAAGCATTGTTATGAGTTATTTTGTATATCTTATATTTCATACTATTCTTAAAACTAAACATAATGTTGCTATTAATTTTTTTTATGTGATTTGGGTGGTAAGTACATTTGTAATAAATTTGTGAATTACTTATCACCAATGGTACTCTTCATAAGAGTTTTTGTACTCATACTCCCCAATAGAATGGAGTTGCTAAAAGAATACATCGATATAATCTTGAATATACTCATTCTCTTCTATTGTATGCTTAAATTCTTTGTGAAATATAGAGTGAAGTTGTTCTTATTGTTGTTCAAGTTAATAATCAAATTCCATCTTCTATTATCTCAGGTGTGTTTCACTTTCAAAAGTTATATGGATATTGGGAGACCTAGAAAATGTGTATGCCTTAGAATAGACGCCGTGAGCTTTGAGATCAAGACCTTAGACGAGTCTTAAGTTGGAAAGAAGGGTTAAAAATGAGAAAGATTCATTATACGACCCCTTGAACATGTTAGATGAGTCTCAATTAGACCTGTCTAGTAGAAGGTGTAAGACTCAGGAAAATTAAATAATTAAATAAATAATTATTTAATAAATAGGGGTAGTAGAAGCCTTTATGACATTTAATGTTAATTGTTGTGATGTGGAAAAGTACTAGCTCAAGGGGTTGAGAGTACTTTGTTTGTGTGAAAGGACTTGGGTTCAAGTCCTATGTATGCCATGTATGTGTTATTTGATTTATTATTAATTTTAATAATATGCGTGATTATGTTGGGTGATAACATAATTATAAAATTAGAGGAATTAACACAAACATGACTTGGTTGAATTGGTTGTGCCTTGACCTTGGAATTGCAAGGGTGTGTGTGTTCAAATCCTAATCGGAGCAAAATTGATCTCTTTATTTTTTTGCTATTATAATAGTGGTTTGAATGTGAAAGGGTGGGGGAAATTTGGGTAATTAGAAGGGTTTTGTGAAGTGTGAAACCTAGAGTGAAAGGGGAGCAAACCTAGAGTGAAAGGGGAGCACGAGTTTGGGGTGACAAGGGGAGTCAGAGAGAATCAAGAAATCCGAGTTTTGAAGAGCAAGGAGGAGTTATTGGGGGTATTGCAAAGCTAAGGTTAGAAGACCCAATTGGAGCAAGGAATTCCAGGTTAGGGGAGCTCTTTTTCATATCTATATGTATTTTAGTGACAATCTTGTGCATTCTGTGTTGGGCATGAATAAATTGTATAATTGCCATGAGATTTTCGTAGTCAATATAATGTGGAATTGGGTTCTTTATGGTTTTGATGTTGTATGGGTAATCCTTTATGCGAATATATGCAAATAATGAGGTTTGCAATATTGTATGTGTGATTATGGTTAAAAATTCAATTATAGGATCAAGTTGGAGTCTGAATCAGGTTCCTAATGCTGGTGTTATGTGAGGAATTGTTTAGGTAATGTTGAATGTGATTTTGGGCATTGTTTTTCGTGGTTGGGTGTGCGTAAACAGGGAACCTATCTACTAATTTCGCTCAGGCGAGAGTTGCAGAGTGGTGACCCTGATTCTGCTCGAGCCACTCGCTCAGGTGGAGGCCCAGAGTTTTGAGCGACATGTTATCTCGCTTAGGCGAGTGTATCTCGCTTAAGCGAGAAATTGAGGGTTGTGAGACTTGGGTTTGGGGCATCTCGTTTAAGCGAGAACTCGTGATTGTTTTGTGTGATGTTTAACTCACCGCCTAGGCGAGAGTGATGCTTTAGGCGAAGGAATAACTCGCCCAAGCGAGATAGGCTCGCCTAAGTGAGACTTCGCAAGTGAGTTGTTGTAGCACGCTCGCTCAAGCGGGAAGAATTGGCTTAAGTAAGACAGGCCTGATCGCTCAAGCGAAGTCTTCTAGCCCAGGCGAGTTTAGTGCAGTTTGTATGTGTGGTACGCATGGAAATGAATGTGGATCAGGAGATGTTGTGCCATGAGCGAGTAGGTTCATGGATGGTGGATGACATGTGATGGTATGAGCGGGGAGGTTCATACCCAATTACTCTCATGTGAGGATACGAGCGAGGTAGGTTCATATGTTCCGTGCTCACATTTGAGAGATGTTGCGTACGGGGAGGTACATGGCTGGTGGATCACATGTGTTGGACTACGGGCGGGCAAGTCCATAGAGCAGGACTACGAATGGGGAGGTTCGTAGAGGCAGGACCACGAGCGGGCAAGTTCGTGTGAGCATCATGAATCTTGAGTCCATGGCTACTTATGTTGTGTGTTGTGAAGGTTGAAAGGCCTTGGGGTTAAATGTCCTGGCCAAGGTCTAATTATGATAATATAACATGCGATTTCTTATATTACTGAGCTCACCCTTTCTGTTTTTGCTTGGCGATGATCGTGTAATTCTTTACATGGAAGCAGTTGATGATACAGGTGATGCTGCTAATGCATGAGACAGAGAGAGGGGATAGCTTGGGTTGGAGCTAGGGTTATTACATTAATATTGGTTTGAATTATGGCACTTCGGTAATTGGTTTGAATTTCCTGCGTTTGGGAATTATGAAAATATGAGTTTACTAAATAAATTGGTTATTTATTTAAATTAATTAAGTAATTTCCAGTAGGGACGTTACAAAAGGTAGAGTGATCTATTAGAAATTGTGATTTATTAGACAACTGGTCTACTAGACATTGTGGTATATTAGACGATTGGTTTATTAGATGACTAGCCTTGTGAGAGCAATAAATGCTCAAGAACATTTGACGTTGCGTTAGACTCTACAAGGTTGTGTTAGCTAGATGAGGTTTTATACCTTGCATGTCTTAGACGTTGCAAGGTTATGTTGGTTGAGTTAGAGTGTTTAAGTTCTCTTTTATGCTGAGGATGAATGTAGTTGACCATAAAGAGACACGTGGAAGGGAGAGAACATATTGGGTAGAACATGAAACCTTCATTTTTGATACATTGTCACCCTTTTCTAAGGGACAAGGTCAGGCATGAACCTACATTATGGTATAATGTTGCTTTCTATTGGGACAAAGGTGTAGAGGATTGAAAGCTTTGTCTCATTCAGAGAACAGAGGCCGAACCACATTAAGTCAAATATAAGGTGTCATGTCACTACATTTTCTTCAGTCACTCTTTCATTTTGTTCTCCTTTCGTTCTAAAAATCATAGTTTGAAGTGAGAGTTCGAGGAAACCTTTCGAAAGTAGAGCATCCATCCTTAAGAGATCTAGTTTTCCTAAAAAGTTTTGTTCAAGTAAGGGAAGCTAACCTTGTTTGTTGTTCTTATTTTTGTGTTAATAATTTTGTAATGTGTTGTTGTTCATGTTAATATGTATTTTTACATCTATGGATGACTAGTAAAATGAATATTTGTTTATACTGGTGATGCATGCATATTATGTCATATACGACAAGAGGATTCAATGTGGTTTTGTTGAGTGAAACCTAGACTAAAAACAGGAAAAATCTATCAGAATCTTGCCAAAAGACATGAATGGTGTGTTAGTGACTCTCGTTATGCCACCTTGTGTGTATGCATAGGATGAGCTTTGACTAGGAGTCTGCTATAATGAAGTTATCCAAGCTCTACTAGTTACTAGACTAACATAGAGGAACATAAATAGGTGATAAGAGCTGATAGAGGTCTCTATGGGGTTGCCATGGTGTGAAATGGAACCATGGCTAGATCGCGAGGGATTGACCTTGTCATACATTGAGGAATTGATTCTTTATGTTGAACGTGGGTTGGTAGGGCAATTGGATTATGACCAAAATCTACCATGGGTACCTTTTTTATGGTTAATAGAGAAACTAGTCATATTCTTAAATCTACCCTTGGTATGATAAGTGTAAGACCTAGGAAAAATATTTATATTTCAAGAATGGTGGGTTGGACATTATTGACACTATTTACATTAATATGTAGCAAATTATATAGAAGTGAAGTGTAACATAATTGGTTAGAGCTTTCTGTGAAGATTGGGAGGTCATGTGTTTGATTGTTGTTGTATGCATTTGATATGTTTAATTTTTTTTATAATTGTTTTGGACGTGACATGTGTGTGTAAAAAATCTTGTAATGTTTGTTGTGTAGGTAAATGACAAGATAAATGTGATAACCTATTTGTTTTGTAGTGTTGTTTGGAATTTGGTGGTTATGAGTTCAAACCTTGATTAGTGGTGTTCGGGAAGGTAAATGACAAATTCGTTGTATCTGGTTGGCATGAGCTTGGCAAGAGTGTTCTTTCCTAAGGCTTTGGTGAGCGCATAGAGTTGTTGCTTGTAACTCTTATGGAAAGTAGGGGAGAGACCCTTTCCAAGAGGTATTGATGCGTAGGAAAGGTAATCGATTGGTCACGTGAGAATGACATTTCCGGTGGTTATTGCTTTGTGGCAATATGATTGGTATATTTTTCATGTTGTGGTCTTGGAACATGTGAGGTGGTTATTGCTTTGTGGCAATAGGACTGGTTTATTTTTTATGTTATGGTCTTGGAACATGTGATGGATTTGTTTGGCTTGGATGTTATGGGTGATTATGTTTGATAAATATTGTTATATGATGTTTTATCTGGTTAGTTCACCCTTGCTTTGTTGTGTTTGTGTTTGTGCGATGATCGTATAATTTGTGTTATATGGAAACAAATGTTGATATAGATGTTGTTAGTGATGCATAGGTGTGAGAAGTCGTGCTGGGAAAACTTAGGAGTTTTGGAAAGATTTTAGGTGTGAGAAGTCGTGCTGCGAAAACTTGGGAGTTTTGGAAAGATTTTAGATTTCTTTTAGTATGATTATTTTTTAATTCACTAAGTTAAAGACTTGTATGGAAACCCTTATGGTTGTTTTGAATATTTTGTAAGGTTTATATTTGAATGAATTTTGACATAGGTTTTTGAAATAAAAAATTAGAGAAGTTTCTATTTAATTAGGATGGTATCAAAGATGTGTTGTGGTATTATTTTGGATTTACAAATTATACATGGGCATCTTGAAAGGTGTTACAACAAGTACAAGCTTCTATGCTGATTTGATTTTATCCATACTCAACTTTCGAAAGTAGATCCATGATTCATGTATTTGAAAATGATGTTATGTATCTGTATACATTGATTTAGGTGTATGTTTTATGACATGACATGATTTATTTATGATTAACTTACCATATCTTTTGTTGCTTTTGTCCTGCTATAAAAACGAGAGCAGATACTAATACAAAAGTTGGTGCACTAGAGGGAATGGACTAGACGCTTGGGGAAACAACATAGTCATAGCTTCTTTATATCTATTTAAGTTTAATATGATGTATGTTTAATCCTAGTGAAGTTTATATTCCTAATAGGTATGTAAGCCCAAGTCTGATTCACATTAAGTTATGGGATTTGTAAACTCTTATGTATTCGAGATATTTTATTATTGTTGTAGAATTTGAAGTGAATGAATTACTTTTCTTGAATCTTGATATTCGTGTCATCTTTATAGATGTTATATGGATTGGACGTTGTGTTAAAATTAGTGGAAGGAAATAATTAGTGTTATATTAATTAAAGATAATTTAGTTTTATACTATTATCATCATTTTGTATATCTATAATTTTATTATGTCTTTATCTCTAGACTTCCTATCTAGAGATTCTATTACGCTTTTCTCAATTATGACTATTACAAATCTCCACAAATAATATTTTATAACTACAATACAAATTTAAAATTTTGTTTAAAAATCATTAAGTATTTTACAGAGAGAGAAATAGCGTTTTCGAAATGGTGGGGAAACAATTTTAATGTAGAAGACCAACGTAGAAAAATCAAATTTAAATTAAGAGATATATTTAAACAAGAAAAAATATATATTAGGTAATATGATAGTTGTTGGTATTACGTACCAATTCAGATAGAGGTAATCCAAATAGAGAGAATTCTTACTCTGTAAAAAATACAGCAGTCCCGAAGGTTTAACTGTTCATCAAAGAAAGAAAGAGAGTCAGTATCAGATAATCACAACTCAACAAGCAAGACAAAATAATTTTACACTGGTAATGTTCATAGCTGTCTAAATGTTTTAATTCATGCATAAAGCAGGTAAAAATATAAAAAAAAACGAATAAATTAATTATTGTTTTAAAAAAACATTTAATTAATAGAATGACGCTTTATCGATAATAATGTGGAATGGAAATCTATATGACTATAATTATACACTTTTGAAACTTAGTGTTTGAAAACCTCAAGTTTTTAGAGCAGGTTTTAATGGATAAAAACTTACATTTTTTAATACAGACTGAATTGAAAATATTTAATAACTACCTTCACCGGGGGAGCATTCAACCGTCTGGCTGCTGTCAATGAAATAGCATAAGGCAGTGCGTGCACAACGACCCTCACAGACGAGAGAAATCCACGAAAGGTGAAATCCATAGAGTAGCGCTGTGTGCATCATGGCGTAGGAATAATTATTTGTGTCCAAACCCCACCACGATGTGGGAGCAACCAGCTTTACTTCACAACCAACTTCTAAGTCCTCTGCAATCAGGTCACCAGCCATAGCGTATGTGTAACCTTTGGAGTCCCAATTCAGGCATCCACCAGTATCCACGTACTTTCGGTTCCCACTCACTCCATGGCTACAACTCAAAAACACTATATACTCGTTAACAAACTTCGCATAACTTGTTTGGTAGGGATTCAAGACGTTGGCGTAAGAATCAGTGAAATTGGATGGAGACAAGAAATAGCGAGGAAGAGAGGAGCAGTTCGGTTGTTGAAGTCCAGGATCCACAACTCGAATTGTGAAATTATTGTAGTTGATGGCCTTCACATGAAACGTTCCCGAGAGCAAAGATAACAGCGTTGTATTGTTTTCACAAGATAGCTCGTACTCGCGGAGACCGCACCCTTCTGGATCTCCTTTCAATCGGAATGGATAAGATATGTTTCTGATTTTGCCGCAGGAAGAGGCGAGGCAACCATCTCCTCCGTCAATTTGGTGGAGTAGAAGCACCAACACTATCAATGCTCTCTCTATCCACA
>Ga0214544_1003908_pt1 | contig 30345 bp, 21 predicted proteins | sample CNSS3metaG_FD_160074 | JGI IMG/M metagenome (GOLD analysis project Ga0214544, IMG submission 160074) | Root nodule microbial communities from cowpea collected in UCLA plant growth center, Los Angeles, California, USA - CNSS3 | ecosystem: Host-associated > Plants > Roots > Nodule | place: USA...
TGCGGGGATGGGTTGCGCTCCTCGAGGCGCACCTAACCCTGACTTCGCCGGAGTATACACGCCGGCGGCGACGGCGGACGGCGCGGCGGACGGCGGCGGACAGTTGCGGAAGACGGCGGACGATGACAGTCACTGTGACAAACAGTGAAGATGAACCAGACTCATGTTCTGGCTCTTGATACCATCTTGAAGAGATTTCAGATAAATGAAACAGTGAACAAACTTATCACTATTACTGTTTTACTACTGTTTATATAAGAAGATAGTAAGCAGAATACAAAGAGTCAAGGCCCAGTCCTAACCCTAACCCTAAAGAAAGGATTCCATACATGATAAATAAAATATTACATCTCAACAGGTTTAAAACATATTTAAACCATTTTTTAATTATCATTTGCTAAACTAATAGCTTAAATTTGTTTCCAAGTAAATGTGACGCTTTTTTTGTAATTAATTCTTTGAAGTAGCTGAATCAGAGTACTCGCATGAATATAAGTTCATCATTATTTTAGTTCAGAGATTATGATAAATGGTTTTTATAATTTCAAACGGAAGCTTACCTCTAATTCTAGGTTTTGCACTATGGTTTACGTTGTATTGAGGCCAAATGATTGTTTTACAATGGTATATTAGTATTAATATGTTAATTATCTGTTTGCAGTGTAATGAATCTACTGGCAGAAATCTATTCTCAAGAAGATATGGCGCCAAATATGTATGAAGTTTTGAGATTGGGAGACAAGGAAATGGAAAATGGAGGTGGTGGTTCTTGTGATGGCGATGGAGAAGAAAATCCTTATGTGCTTTCAACATTGGCACAACGTTTGTGGCCCTTTATGAGGCATAGTATCACATCTGTTCGCTATTCTGCAATACGGACTTTGGTATGTATTTTCTTTCTTGATTTTTAGTGAAAAAATTGAATCTCATCTTATCAAATGTATTTATCAAATGGTTTCTTTCTCACAATAGGTGGTACAATTGTTGATGTCTTGCCATGAATTTTCTATCTTCAGGAGAGGCTACTTGAAGCTGGATATAAAAGAAGCATGTCTGAGTTGTCTGGTGCTTCATTCTGGCCCTCTTCTATATTTGGAGATACCCTTAGAATCGTATTCCAGAATTTGCTATTGGAAACAAATGAAGATATTTTGCAATGTTCTGAGAGAGTTTGGAGTCTCCTTGTTCAGGTATATGAGATTTGGTTTTGTACAAGGCCTAAAGAAGGTTTATTTCATCTGGTTTCACATTCTGTCAGCTTTTGTGATGGAGAGATAAACATATTTTCAGGACTATATTTTAACTGTTAAACGAAATTAGTTTATATAGTTTCAGAAATCATGTACAGTACTATGTTAAAATAAGTAGTAATATTACATGCGTGCACATTATGATCATTCATGTGTTCCTCTCTTAGGCACTGTTTGGTTTTGAGGGCAGGAATTGAGAAGATAGAAATAAAGAAATAAGTTGTGAATAGAGGATAGTTAAGAAATGAGATTGAATATTTAGTTGTTTGGTAGAGGAGAAATAGATGAGTAATAAAGAGAGGATTTTGAAAGTTATGTAATTTGATTGGAAGTAAGGATAGAGACAGAAAGATGAATAAGAATGGTGAGAAATAATACAGTGGGTTCTACCCACTATTATTTTATTTATATATTTTCTTTTCTCCTGCTACCTCTTTTTCCCTCTACTATACCGAACAAGGGGTTAGAGAAGTGATAATTCTTATGGAAACCAGTTGGTATATAAAATATGTTATTCTATTATCCTAGCAACGTAGTCATGTTATACTTTTGAGCTACTATTGCAACAATCTCTTTCAAGCTGGAGCATGTAATAATTTACTTTACCATGTTTCTTAGACCTCTAGGAGGCTTTGTAAATACATGTGCTAGCTGGCTGGTCATTTAAGTTGATAAAGCTACTAAAAATGCACCTTTACATGATATTTCCTGGATTAGACTACAATCCATCTCTATGTGTCTAGTTCTGATAATGGCCTGGTTTGTTTGTGCTTACTTTTTTAAGCGTCTTTCAATAAAATAAACAGATTTCAATTTTTGAATGCGTTTAATCTGCTTATTTTAAAAATATAAAATTTTCTGTTTTTTTAATAAGCACATTCTGTCTGCATAAATAAGTGATTTTTTAGAATTGTTTATTTAAAGAATATTTATTTTAAGTTTGAACAGATTGACTGTGACGTTGATTCTTTATTGTCTTCTTTTTTCATCAAAGTATTTTATGTTGAAAGTTTGCTTTGTTTCATGTAAATCTTCCCACTACTTTATGTATCTAGTCAATCATTGTTGTGGTGTTATAGATGTTTACAGTGGTCCATTTTTTCTGTAGAATTTTCTGCTCACCTCTTCCCTTCTCTACGCCCTAAAAAGTGATTCCATAGTCTTCCACCTTTGGTCGTGGTTGTTTAAATTTTACATGTATTGAATTGATATCTCTATTTTCTAATCCAACTAGTTGTCTGCCTGCTTAATGGCAGTGTTCTATGGAGGACTTGGAGATGGCTGCAAGTTCTTACGGGTCTTCTTGGATTGAACTTGCATCTACACCATTTGGATCAGCATTAGATGCCTCAAAGATGTACTGGCCAGTTGCTTTTCCACGAAAAAGTCAAATTAGAGCAGCTGCTAAAATGAGAGCTGCAAAAATTGAAAATGAACGGGGTTTGGAATTTAGTCTTGATTCTATTAAAGGAACTATTCCACAAGATAGAAATGGAGATGTTCCTATGAATTCTGTTAAGATAGTTGTCGGTGCTGATGTGGACACATCTGTTACTCATACCCGAGTAGTTACAGCAACTGCTTTGGGATATTTTGCTTCTAAGCTGCCAGTGGGTTCTTTAAAATATGTGATTGATCCACTATGGAGCTCTCTAACCTCTTTCTCTGGTGTCCAACGCCAGGTACGTATTTGAGTGCAGAAATATACAGCTATGCAAACTTCAGCCTTCCCTACCTGCCATTAATTTTTTCTATTGTATTTAGGTTGCATCTATGGTACTTATTTCTTTGTTCAAGGAGATTAAGCTCAAGAATTCGTCCAAAAACCTTGATGGCCTGGTGCCCTCAAAGGTTGGTTGCTGGACTTATTAGCATGTTCTGACCCAGCATTCCCAACAAAAGATTCACTTCTTCCTTATGCTGAGCTTTCCACAACTTATGCAAAAATGCGCAGTGAGGCTGGTCAATTACTAGATGTAGTCAAGTCTTCTGGTATGTTTGATGAGTTATTGACAGCAACACAAATTGAGTTGGACCGCTTGAGTGTGAATGACGCTATTGGTTTTGCTTCAAAAATTCCAGCTTTGTGTAATGATAGTTCTGCAAATGAGTCCTTGGCAAAGAACATCATGGATGATATTGAATCCTCCAAACAGAGACTCTTGACAACTTCTGGATATTTAAAATGCGTTCAGGTATACTTAAAAATTTATTACTTTGAACTTTCTTGAAGTGGTTCGTATTACATGTTTTGTATTTCATGTGTTTTAAGTTGTCGGCAATGATTTTGACTTGCTTATTTACTGTTCATCTGATGATTTGCAGAGCAACTTGCATGTTACAGTCACTTCTGCAGTTGCGGCTGCCATTGTCTGGATGTCTGAATTTCCTACACGACTTACACCAATCATTTTACCTTTGATGGCTTCTATCAGACGAGAGCAGGTGTTGGTTTAGCTTTTTCTGTTTATCTTTTGCTTGTTTACATGTTTAATTTATTGATATTTGATAAAATGACAACTTTCAGGAGGAAATACTCCAAATGAAGTCTGCTGAAGCCCTTGCTGAGCTAATGTATCACTGTGTTGCACGTAAACCTTGCCCCAATGATAAATTAATTAAGAATATATGTAGTTTAACTTGCATGGATCCCTCTGAGACCCCTCAAGCCAAATCGCTTTGTACCATTGAGAGTATCGATGACCAAGGTCTTCTGTCTTTTAGAACTCCTGTGAGCAAACAGAAGTCAAAGGTCCATGTGCTAGCTGGTGAAGATCGTTCGAAGGTGGAGGGATTTTTAAGTAGACGAGGATCTGAGCTATCATTGAGGCTTCTATGTGAAAAGTTTGGTGCATCATTATTTGATAAGCTTCCTAAGCTGTGGGATTGCCTTACTGAAGTTCTTAAACCTATAGAGGACACTGAGGAAAAGCAAGTTACTGTGTCTATTGAGTCTGTTAGTGATCCTCAGACCTTGATTAACAATATCCAGGTTGGCATTTTAAATTTTATCTGTGTTTTTGGTTCATCAATTGTAAGATTTTGCATCACTAGCTGTGAATAAATGAGCTAGACTGCAGTATCAGAAAATGGGATTAAATTGTCAAAAAAAATGTCCTTCTCTGAGCATTTGGATACAGTTTTAATTTTTTCTTGTAATGTAGGATTGAACAGTTGAAGATAAGACACAAATGCAATGGATTTTCTTATTATTCACAATGTTCCCCCATCTGTAGGCTTTAAATAAAAGACTTACAGATTTATAGTTGTTGAAGTTGCTTGAGTGGGTGATTTTAATCCGCAGTAATATGCATATATGTATATGTGTGTGTGTGTTAGCAAAAAGTGTATACAAGAAGGATGACAGGACAAGTTTAGACTATGGGAACCTGTATCTATTAGACTTTTCAGACTGCCTAGAAAACATCTTTTATAAAGATTTACAGGACTGCTTTTCTGACTGCAGATGGAAGTAGTTAATTCTCAATATTATTTCACTGACAGCCGGTACAACTTGTCTTTTCTTAACAAAATGATTTACAAATGTCGTTTGTTGAGACTGAATTAATCTCTCCGCTGTACTTTTTATGTCATGAATTTTTTCTTTATGCATGCGATTATGTAGAGTATGAAAGCATGTTACAAAATTTTGGTGGTACCCATGATTGTGTAAACACCAGTGAACCAGAGCATTATGGTGATGGACATGCAAATATACTAGTTGAGATCTAGGGGGGATTCCAAATATGCATTTTTTTATAAGCACATGCAGAAGAACACTTTTCTGTTAGCTGAATATATTTCATTTTTTTATTGCTGCGTGCGGAAAGCGGTTTAGATATTGAATTTTCTAAGAACCATAACTATGATTACACTCTTGCCTTAATGAACTGTTGAATCATATCTAACTTAGGTTGTTTGCTGAATAGAAGTTTTTTGAACATTATTTTGGATTCCTACGGAGGTTGACTAACTAAAATAAGTACCTTGTTGATTATAAATCTATTAAAAAAATTGCCAAGGTAAAATTCCTTGGAAATATTCGATGTAAAGAACCTTTCTTCCTTTTGTTGGCATTACTACCTGTATGACAAGGTGCAGAAAAAGTTGTAGTAAATTTTTTGGTTACATGTATTGAAACATTCTTAGAAGGTGTTATCTCTCTCTAATTATGTATCATTGTGTGTTTTATGTTGCCCTGCAGTTCAATGGCTTCAAGTAGAAATGTTGCCTGTTTGTTGGACTTATAATACATTTTTTGCATTGATTACTAGTTCAATAATTCTTCCTCTTTAACCTTATTCATTTGTAACGTTTTTAGTGATTGCATATTGTATTCTGCTTAATATACGACATGGTTTTCTTGTAGGTGGTGCGCTCTGTTGCTCCCGTGTTAACAGAGGAGTTGAAGCCAAAACTGTTGACACTTCTCCCATGCATCTTCAAGTGTGTTCAGCATTCTCATGTTGCTGTTAGATTAGCTGCTTCACGCTGCATCACTTCCCTGGCACAGTCAATGACTGCGAAAGTTATGGGAGCTGTGGTTGAAAATGCTATCCCAATGTTGGAAGATTCATCATCTGTTTATGCTCGACAAGGTGCAGGCATGTTGATTAGTTTTCTAGTTCAGGGGTTGGGTGTAGAGTTGGTCCCTTATGCTCCTCTATTGGTGGTTCCACTTTTGAGGTGTATGAGTGATTGTGATCAGTCTGTTAGACAGAGTGTGACCCATAGTTTTGCTGCTCTTGTTCCTTTACTTCCTTTGGCTCGGGGCCTTCCTCAACCAATTGGACTAGGGGAAGGTGTATCTAGAAATGCAGAAGATTTGCAGTTTTTAGAGCAACTGCTTGACAACTCTCATATTGAAGATTACAAGTTGTGCACTGAATTGAAAGTAACATTGAGGAGGTAAACTGGACTTACTTGTCTAATATTTCTTTGGAGAGAAGACGGTTTAATATTCTAATTTGGAAAGTATGGTTTGATAGTGAAGTTGAGTGTTAAATTTTCACATAACGCCTGCTATTGTGCATAAAAAAAGAAGTTCTGTTTGAAGTCTCTGCAGCAAAGATGACAAGTCAGAAGTGTTGTCATCCGAGACCATGCTCTCTCTCCTTCTAATTTATTTTTTCTCTAGTTACTTTGTTCATTGCAAACGTTTCAAGTATAATTTTATTAGTTACTTTTTTATCTAAACCTTTTATATTTTAATATTTGCGATCTATTAATTTTGCATTTACCTTTTATATTTTATTATACCGTTGTTCTTGTGTTTTCAGGTATCAGCAGGAAGGCATAAATTGGTTAGCTTTTTTGAAACGTTTCAAGCTTCATGGAATTTTATGTGATGACATGGGACTTGGAAAGACACTTCAATCATCAGCAATTGTGGCCTCTGATATAGCTGAGCATCGGAATACAATTGGGAATGAGGATCCTCTGGCTTCTTTAATTATCTGCCCATCAACTCTAGTTGGGCACTGGGCCTTTGAGATAGAGAAGTATATTGATGTTTCTGTTATATCTAGTCTTCAATATGTTGGTTCTGCTCAGGAACGAATGCTTCTTCGAGATCAGTTTTGTAAGCATAATGTCATTATAACATCATATGATGTTGTGCGTAAAGATGTTGATTTTCTGGGACAGCTACTCTGGAATTACTGCATTTTAGATGAAGGGCATATAATAAAAAATGCGAAGTCTAAAGTTACACTTGCTGTAAAACAGTTGAAAGCCCAACACCGCTTGATATTGAGTGGGACACCTATACAGGTTTGTGATGAGTTTATATCTCATTTAAGTTACAATCTGTCACTACTAATCTTATAAATGTTACCCATTCTTGCAGAATAATATAATGGACTTGTGGTCCCTCTTTGATTTTCTGATGCCAGGCTTTCTTGGAACCGAGAGACAGGTACCTTTTTTGCTGATTGTTATTATATTTTATATTGTTACAATAATATACTGCAACCCATGCTTGGTTATTGTTATAATTGGAGAACATGATACATTTGGTATGTTAGGGTCTATTGTTTTTCTGCTTGTCATTAAAATTCATGTTGTTACAATAATACAACTGCGACCCTTGATTGTTTTTTTGTTATAATTTTGGAAATATGGTACATTTGGTATGCTAGGGTCTGAAGCTTTTAGCTGCTTGTCATGATAATTCATGTTGTTACAATCTTATACTGCAACCCATGATTGGTTTTCGTTATAATTTGGAACCATGATACATTTGGTGTGTTCGGGTCATGTAACCATGTGCAGGTCAGAATCATGTGCAGTTCTTATACAAGTTGATATAGTTGACTGATAATCATCCAAGCATTTGGTGAGCCCACTTTCAAAAAGCCAACTTTTAAGGGGGAGAACTAAACACTTAAATACTACGCACTGAGCATCACATACTACTTGATGTGGGAAATAGGCATTCACAAATTACGTGAGTCTCTATTATAGCACTACCCTTAAGAGCCAATGTTTTGGCTGCTTTCATCCTACGATGCTTTGCTAAGTGATGCTTTACTTAGTGACGCATCACAAAGTTCCTTGTTGGTCAAAATTCCTTTTTGGTAGCCCTTTCCGAGATACAGGCAGCTCCGATACTAATTGATAAATACCCAAGCTCGTTCAGAACCCACACTCAAAAGCTATAGCCATAGCCATTAATGGGGATAATCAAATGCTTAAATGCTTCACTAAACTTTCTATATTACTTGACTTTGGACTTAAACATCTCCTAATACCAAATCCCTATCATTGACCAAATGAATTATATCCCTTTATATTATTTCAATGCTTGTGTTGAAGATTCCATATTGATTAGATATATGACTAAATTATATAGTGTATAAATTAATAAAACCTCACCTTACAAGTTGATTTTGTTGGGTTGAGTTAGTTTTAAACTCATCTTTCTAAGGTGGGGTTAAAATCTAAGCTAGGTTTGTTGGGCCTATATCCCGCTATCAGTCCACCTGCAAATATCTAGTTCCGTATTCAGGATGTCTAGCTCTCGGTATGAGGGTTGGAAATTTCATATCGGTTAGGGATATTGCTAAATTATGCAATCTGATTTTGTAGGGTTGAGGTAGACTTAAAGTCCACTTTCTAAGAGCTTGTTTAGATCAGCTCAAGTTACACTTAAAAATATTTCCCAGCTTCGTTTACTGCTTCAAACCCTCATCTGGGTTTATTTTTCTGGGTGGCACTACCTTTGGAGACAACATTTTTTATTCCAATGTCTATTAATTGCTACGTGATAGAAGTAAACATGTCATTATATGTCCTCAACCGAAGCCTAGCTGGAATGTCATTGACCACAATGTCATTCATGCTTTTAATGAAATTTAGTATTACTAAATATGTTATGAATAAGTCTTTTTTTTTCTCATTACACTTGAATCAGATTAAAATCGAAACGGAAGCACAAGATTTGGGTGATAAACTAGCTTGGGAGGTGTTTCCTCTGCTCTCATAATATTGTACATAGGTTTCCCTTAGTTAGGGAAAGAATGTTACTCTACAGGATATTCAACCTTCTTACCCTAAATTTCTACAACTTAAATTGGAGTTATTACAAAATAGTCCTCTTATGGGGGATCCCTTAATACATCTCAAAAGTCTAACCTGAGTATCCTAATGACTATAACATGGGGAATGATGAAGTTTACTAAGCATGCTTATCAAAATAAATGTCTAGCGTTGTTCTAGATAGTAACTTAGCTTCCTAACCAACCTTCAATATCTTCCTGGTTTAGCATAGGATTCTTTTGGCATAGTAGAAGCTGGATGTACAAGTATCAATTGGCTCAGTATCCAACATACCAATTTCTTGTAGAATATTGTGCACATTTCCTGAGACATGACTTCCGTTGAGGGATCCCTAATTCCGGAGATGCTTGCCTTCCCAATTATTTATAATTAAATGAAAGCATGATGCAGAAGTGGGCCTCTTCAGTGTTCATACCTGAATCCCTAAAGTATCTATGGGGGTTTTATGGATAGAATAACACCATTCTTGGGCTCAGTATCCAACATACCAATTTCTTGTAGAATATTGTGCACATTTCCTGAGACACGACTTCCGTTGAGGGATCCCTAATTCCGGAGATGCTTGCCTTCCCAATTATTTATAATTAAATCAAAACATGATGCAGAAGTAGGCCTCTTCAGTGTTCATACCTGAATCCCTAAAGTATCTATGGGGGTTTTATTGATAGAATAACACCATTCTTGGGCCTCTCTACTTAGCCGTTTGCATTTATTTGGTGCTTGACATTGGCTTTGTCCATTTTGGCTTTTGGTTATCTCACGTGCAGTAACACTCCTTCCCCTCACAACAGAGCCATGTAACCATTAAAATATGTAGAATGTACTATAAAACAATGTTCATTCAAATTTGTAAATTTCCCTCATGATAGTGTGCCCGTTTATCATATTTTGTTCAGTTTCTTTAGCATATTTTAGCCATCTAGCTCCTATTTTTTATTTTTTTTTAATGTTAGTACTTTCTCTACCAAGCACCAATGCATTTTAGCGTACTTTTTAAAATTGTTTTCACAATATTTAATGTGGCTTTAACAGTTCCAAACTGCATATGGAAAACCACTTTTAGCTGCAAGAGATCCAAAATGCTCTGCTAAGGATGCTGAAGCAGGAGTACTGGCTATGGAGGCATTGCATAAGCAGGTAATTTTCTCTTTTTTATTATCATTGAACTACAATTGTTTTTTCTTGCCTTCTAATTAGATGTACTTTTGTCCTCTAGGTAATGCCTTTCCTCCTTCGTAGAACAAAGGATGAAGTCTTGTCTGATCTGCCAGAGAAAATAATTCAAGACAGATACTGTGATTTGAGCCCTGTACAATATAAACTTTACGAGCAGTTTTCTGGTTCTCGTGTAAAACAAGAAATGTCATCTATTGTAACAACGAATGAGTCTGCTGTACCAGAAGGAAGTGGCACTTCTACTAAAGCGTCTTCACATGTCTTCCAGGCAATTATATTTCTTTAATTATTAGTTAACTATTGTTCCTTCTATTTTTTAACACCCAGAAATACATTCCATGTTACAGGCACTCCAATATTTGCTAAAACTCTGTAGTCATCCATTGCTTGTCACTGGTGAGAAGATTCCAGATTCACTTTCTCCCATCCTCTTAGAACTGTTTCCTGCTGGCTCTGATATTGTTTCAGAACTTCACAAACTCCATCACTCCCCAAAATTAGTTGCTCTTCATGAGATTCTAGAAGAATGTGGAATTGGAGTTGATAATTCAGGTTCTGAGGGTGCAGTTAACGTTGGGCAGCATAGGGTCTTGATATTTGCTCAACATAAGGTGATGATTACTGTTTAGTTGGAGCTACCTTTATTGTAAAGATTAAGAAATGATTTACTGATTGTTTATTTGCAGGCTTTCCTGGATATAATTGAAAGAGATTTGTTTCAGACACACATGAAAAGGTTAGTTCCTGGACCTAGTCATCCACCTATTAAATTATGGTTTGGATTCCCATGCTTGTTTCATTGCATTGAATGATTTTTTCGTTATTGAACAGTTGCTGCTTGTTTATGCATGGAAATATGATTCTTTTAGATGGGTGTATTTTATTCAGAGTTTTCATCTTGGGTATTTCCTTCGTGTCACAGTGTCACATATTTGCGGTTGGATGGATCAGTTGCATCGGAAAAGCGTTTTGAAATTGTCAAAGCTTTCAATTCAGACCCTACCATTGATGTCTTATTGCTTACAACACATGGTAAGGTCTTTTGGCACACCTTAATCTATCTAACCATTTATTTTTCTTGTAGTTGTAGCTTAATATTTGGAAATTATATGAAATTCTCCATCTGCAGTCGGTGGGCTTGGTTTGAACCTGACATCTGCAGATACCCTTGTTTTTGTGGAGCATGACTGGAATCCAATGCGAGACCATCAGGTAATCATGATCCATTTGGTGATTTCTTTGGGTTTTCTTTTTCAGACCAAGACGATTCTAATTGTCAGCATAGAATTTTAATTAGCTTTAGGATTAGACTTCTTTCAACAGATTTTTAATCAGGTTTTTCAGATTCAATTCTAATTGTACGTACTAGATAGTAGTTTGTCACCTGTGTCTAGCTTTAGAGGCTTGTTTAAGATATTGTGAAAAATCACTTTTTTTTTTTAAGAAAAAATTGATATTTGAAGTTGTTTTGAGCCAACTTTTGTCAAGAAGAGCAGGGTCCAAAAGTAATCCAATTGCAGATTTGTTCTGGAAGCAAATAGCAATAATAGCTTTTGAACATAATCACTTGTGATTGATGAGAGAAAGTACAGGGTTTGATAGGAAACTATTTTTTAAGAAAAAATATATCAATTCCTTGTTAATGAAAAAGAGTACAAATCTTGTCCATGTATGGTTTCTGAGAGAAAAATATATTTTAAATTAATAATATACTTAAAAACCTAAAATTGTTTTTATAAATAAAAGGGCTTTCACAATTATGGCCGCCACATGCCAAATGTCTTCTATTTCTATAGAATCTCTGAAAAAGAACATGGTTTATCTTTTCACAACCTTGTAGTAACTTATTAAAAGCTCAAGCTAATAGCTGTTAGTGGTATGGGTATATACTGTCTTCTTGCATGGCCTTTTTATATTTAATGCCTAACAGCATGGAGCTATTGTTATCTTGCTTTCAATAGGATGAAATTTCTAATATTTGTTTTTGTAATGTTACTGGTTATATTAATAACCTGCAGGCTATGGATAGAGCACACAGGTTAGGTCAGAAAAAAGTAGTTAATGTCCATCGACTAATAATGCGTGGTACTTTGGAAGAGAAAGTTATGAGTCTACAAAGATTCAAAGTGTCCGTGGCTAATGCTGTTATTAATGCTGAAAATGCTAGTATGAAAACAATGAATACAGATCAGTTGCTTGATTTATTTGCATCAGCAGAAACCTCCAAAAAGGTATGACTACTTGTTCTTGGCTGGTTTAGAATACTCTAAATGCAGAATAGTAGATTTTGAATGGGGGTTGTTTGGTGAAATGAAGATTGAGTATTATTATGTGTTTTCATTGTGTTTTTCTATGCGTTTTATGTATTTCCTTGCAATTTTATGTTGCTAGAAGATTAGCGTCACATTATTTTATGGATGGGGGGGCTTTTGTGTTGGGCTAGGGTGTTGAAATTTGTATGCAACATTCTTGTGAACCATTGCAATTTGGGAGAACTCCCTGATAGACCAATTAACATGATTTGTTTTCTGATGCTTTGGACTTGATCATTTATAGGGTGGTAATGCTGTAAAGAGCTCAGAGAACAATTCTGATGGAGACGCAAAATTAGTAGGCAGTGGGAAGAGATTGAAATCGATACTCGGCGGATTGGAGGAGCTATGGGACCAATCACAATATACAGAGGAGTACAATCTGAGTCAATTTTTAGCGAGGCTTAATGGCTAATACCCAAGATTCATTTCAGAGTCGGTGTACATATCCAAGAGTACAAATTTTGACATTGTAACATCTCATTTTTTTCTCCCCCATGCCCTTCAGTCATTTTTTGTCGTCACTTTTTGTACACCCCAATTCTGGTATCTGCTCCTGTGCATGCAGACCAGGTAAATCAGAGTCTGTATTTACAGGGCATTGAGGATAGCGAGTTTTGAGTGTCTTCAGGAGGGATGGAATAACATTTTTTGGATTCTGTATATATACACAATCAATCCTAATTATAGTTATAATCGTTGCTAACATCAAATTCTTTTCATTTTGCAATTTTCATTGGAAAGCTAGTAATACGAAATTACCAATACCTCAAATCTGCTATCGTCGTTTGGAGACAGATAGGGAAACGCATTTTTTATTTGTGAAGAATGGCTTAGTTTGGATGGTTTCCCGGCTAATGAGATAAAATAATGGAATAAGAGACGGGTCAAATTAAGTTATCCTTTATGGTGATATGGAAGATTAAAATTACCTAGTTTTGGGTTATTAAAATATGGAAGAGCAATAACAAAAGCAATAATTATAGATTATATCAAGTTGGTTATAAGATTCTTGTTCTTTCTCTCCCCCATAAGTTGTGAATTATATTAATGACTCAAAGTTACCTTTTAAATTAAATGTTTCATTGTGAGAGCATTTGAGTTTATTTATTTAAAAGTAACCTTTTCTTCTTTTGGCTTGATATACTTCTAAGGCATCTCGGAAGCAAGTCATAAATAATTTTAAAGTGAATTTGTATGTAATGATCTTCACATATATCGAAAGCGGAAGGGTAAATTAGGAAATATGAAAAGAAAAAGTAAAAATAAGTTTATATGAGATGAAGGAGAGAGAAAGAAAGAGAGAGAGAGAGAGAGAGAGAGAGAGAGATGGGTTGCATCGTGAATCTCAACAGCGCAGCAACCGCTTCACTTCGGTTGACCTCTCCGACTGAAGGCGACAAGAAGGAGCGTGGATTTTGTTGTTTTCCCCGTCGCCGCCACCGTCGTCATCATCAGTTCCGACCCCCTTCCGTTCCAACCGCCACCAATTCCCGTTCCCATTCTCTGGTTCGTATCTTCATTTTTACTTTTATCATTCATTCTATTTGATTGGATTCACAATTCACCGTCATACACACAAACAGACCGTCACCAATGAAGCGCTCAATGTTATGATTTCTGGGGCTCCCGCTTCTGCCAAAGCCACCCAGTGCCACCTAATCGCCGACAAGGTTACTTTCTTTCTCTTTCTACTGCTTTACTACTGCACACACTCACACACACGTACATAACCTAATCCAATCTTACTTTTTCTCTTCAATTCATTCTTCTCCTCCATTTTCTTATGCTATAGATGGTCAAGGATCGTGGTTGGCTTTTGGATGCTTATCCCAGGAGCTTGTCTCAGGCCACTGCACTTAAGGGATTTGGGTTTCAGCCTCATACTTTTCTTCTTCTAGAGGTAAACATTTTGTTCTCTTCCTTTTAACGTTTCTACCTCTCATTACCCATTTTTTTTTTTTCATAAACCAGTTGGGTGATATTAGAAAAACGAAGCCAAATCAATGTTAATATTGATACTATAAAAGCCAATACCAGTTGGATTAGATGCCAAGTGTATCTCCTCAGCATGAATCAATAGAAAAATGGACTTTGTGTATTTTGAATTAAACAATAATTAGTAAAATAAAACATTTGACGTATTCTGAAAGGGGAACAGTTACATTGGTTGGTAGATGCTTGATGCTTAGCTACTTTAAGCTTGAATGTTGTGTGTCTTCGAGTGTTATTAGTGGCTGGTTTCGGTCAGTTTATTTTGTATTCAAGAAGTTTCTAATAAAGCAAAAGCTAAGATATAGGAGAAAATATATTTTGGACAGGTCCTGCTCCGTATAATTGGGTGAAACCCACTTAAGCTACTTTTTTTTTTGTCTTCAGATTAATGGAAATGTCTCAAAGGAGGAAGTGTGGTGTGCAGAATATTTTCCAAGTTCATTTTTTATGAGAAATGATTACCATAAAATCGATTTTATGTAATGGAGGATTTTGTGGATTACCACTTGGTCGCTGTGTGTTGTTTTTTTTACATTTTCTGTACATTATTCGATGATAAAGGAAAATGACCTATTCTATGTTCTTGATTATATAGTTTATCTTCTATGTTTGCCCTTTCCTTGATTGTATCTGCGTGAGAGTCTCCTTCTCTTGGATTGGAGTAATACAACAATGTTATTTTAGAATATTGTTTGTTGTTAGCATTAACCAATCAAAGACATTGTAGAAGGAGCACCCTGAAACTTGTGTTGGGGGTTGTGAATTCTGAAATATGAACATTTGACATGAAGTAAAACAGTGTATGGTCTAAGTATTTTTCCTTTAACATGTGTAGGATTCTTTCATTCGAGCTGCCTATACCCGAAGATCTCGTGGTGAAGCTGCAAAGAAGCCGAACAGGAAATCATGGAAGCAGAGGACAGATATGTACATGAGACCATTCTTGTTAAATGTTTTCTTCTCAAAAAGATTTATTCATGCAAAAGTGGTACACCGTGGAACGAGCAAAGTCATATGTGTCGCCACCACAAACGCCAAGGATCTTCGAACCTCCCTTCCATCCTTGATAGATCATAACGCATGTAGAGTGGTTGGAAGGCTTATTGCTGAGCGATCAATGGAAGCTGATGTATTCGCAGTGGCGTATGAACCCAGAAAGGATGAAAGAATTGAAGGTAGACTAGGGATAGTTCTTGACACTATTAAGGAAAACGGGATTATTTTTATTTGACCTCATTTTTAACTACTTGTAGTGTAACAAATATTGTTTTATTGTTTATGGTTCATTTCTGCATTAATTTCCTAGTTGATGAATTATGATTTTGTTCTTCTTTTGTTAGATATTGAGTTTCTGGCATTTTTCATGATCAAACAAAGCGTAGGTGTCATACTAATATCACTGAACAAAGGAGGCTAACTAGATGGTATCAATTACATGAATACCTATTCAGCTTAATGGTAATACAAAGATTTTGAACAATGAAATATAACTTTTTTGTTTGGTTTCCCCAAACAAGTAACAGTTGTGTCATATATGATGGAGAAAAAAATTGTGATTTGGTTATATTAAAAGGAAATCATGACTTTGGAGTATATTATAAGAAGGGTGAAATTTGTGATTTGGTTATATTTACATACATTGATTACGTAGGTTATCTATATCATAGGAAAAATAATATGTGGTTTTATGTCCATGCTTTAAACAAACTTATTTCATGGTATATTAAAAATCAACTTAATATTAATTTGTTACCTTCTACAATATAATATCATTAAGTTAATATACAAAATAATTTTATATTTATTAAAATTAAAGTGAAATAAAAAAAATAATTAAGTAAATCATTATTATAATAGTTTTGTAGAAAACATATAAAAATAATAGTTTAAAAAAAATAATTATATTCAAAAGGATAAATTAAAATATATATATATATATATATATATATATAGACATAAGAATCCTCATGTATAATTATATAAATATTTGTAAGTGTTTGTAACACAGGAAAAATATAATGTTATTGAAAACAAATCACAAAAATAAACAAGAGTAAAAAAAATAAATGAAAAAATAATATATATTTGAATTATACATAAAAAAATATATGTTTGAATAAAAAAACAAAATTTCATGGACTTTAACTTTTTTTTAGGTTACAAATCCATGAAAAACACAACAAAGAAAAGTAATTTTGGAAACTAGAAAAACAAATAGGACGAAACTTCAGAAATTTATATCAAGATAAAAAAATTGATAAAATAGTACACATGAAAATACACCATAGCAAGAAGTTTATAATACATTTTCAATGAAAGAAATAAAAAAAAAATGTGTAATTGAATCACACACATACAAACAATAATGTTAAAAAAGAATCAAATTATTTAAAACTTGAGACATTTTTAGAGAGCAAATATAGTATAAAACACACACACATATTAATTATCGGTCAACACAATTTGACGAATAATTAATGAAAATAATTAAATTAAAAAAGGTAATTATAGTGAATAGTATTTTGCATATTCATGAAAAAAACTTCCTTTTCTCAAAAAGTATTGCACCTTTTGTAATTTTTTTTTCAAAATTGCCTAAACTTTTTATTGATAGATTATAGATGTACTTTAAAAAAAAATCATATCCATAATGCATCTTCATAGTGATTATAATCTGTTTTGATACACACATGCATACATATATTTAAAAAGCACATTATAATTAGTTATATAATTATGTCATGCTTCTTCACACGTTCCATCCTAATATTTTTTTAAAAATAAATCGATAAAAAATTAAATAAAATTAGATTAAAATAAAACACCGACATACTAATTAGATCATATTCATTAACAAAGAAAGAAGTCTACTGTAGTCTCATATTTTTTAATTTTAGTACCAATCAAACATTGAAGTTATTATTTCTTTAAAAAACCTAAAGAATAACTTAAATTTTAATATTCGAAATTAATTTTTATATAAAAATATAATTATAGTAATAATAAATTTAAATATTAAGAATTCAAGTCCAAAATCTAACTTGAATTTTAAAATATATGGGGTGCAAGAAGAAAATATGAGGGTGCATGAAGAAATTGCCAACCAATTTTGGATTCAATTAGCCCATTAAGGCTATTGCTTCTTGCACCTCCTCAATTATTAACTACATGCACAACATTAGCAAAAGACTTAAACATCCCTTGTTATTGCACACACCATACCATAACATCACCACCATCTTCGCCGCATGCTGTTGCAAAGGAAGAATAAGAGAGTGAAAAGGCCACACAGAAAAAAGAAGAGAAAAAAACTAAAAAGAACATTCCAAATCATATTCCATGTATTTAAAGAAAAAAATTTTCGAAACACATTTATTGTACAAAAAAAACTCGTTTAACAATATATTTGAGTTCTAGAAAGTTCTCTTACAAAAAATTCTATTTTGAAATATTTATTTTGAAACACACCTTATATATATTCTAAAAATTTTGTTAAAAATATCATATTATGAAAATTTTATTTCGTAAATTGTGAAAAGCTCCCGAAATATCGAAATATGTAATCCTGAAATTAAAAAATGGTCATCTCAAAAGTTTAAGATGGTGCGCGAAGAAATTGAGAGGTGCAAGTAAACGCCTTATTAATCAACTAAAGTTTTTGAATATACAATCTCAAAAATAAGTTTTTATTTTTTTTTGTCATTCCTTTCCATTATCAGACAAAGATGAATTGAAGAGAGGAAGAAACGAAACCCTGGGTTTGGAACATTGATGTCTCTCCACCGCCATGTTTGCAGAACCTCAAAGCTATCAAAGATCCCTTGGAAGTACAAGCAGTTCGCCATAGCACAGGGGCAGAAGACTGTTACTGATTATCTCCACGCCACGCGCTGCATTCCTTACGCCTTCGCTGATCAAATCTCCAAGAACTCCAACACTGCCCTCATCAATCTCATCACCAAGCTCAGTGCTTTCTCCCCTCCCCACTATCCCCACAACCTCAACAAGTTCCTCAGGTACAACCCCATCAACGAATTTGAGTTCTTCTTTGAGAGCATTGGCATCCACCCTTCAAAGTTCCCCTCTTTGTTTCCCCAGAACAAGTTCTTCTTTTCAGAAGATGAGACCCTTTTGGACGCTGCTTGTGTTCTCAGCGAATTTGGGTTTCCCTGGGACAAGCTTGGGGTGCTGTATGTGGAGAGTGGGTGGGTGTTCAAGTGGGCTGCTTCGGAGTTGAAGGACAGGCTCTGTGAGTTCAAAAGGTATGGTTTTTGCAATGTGCAGGTTGTGGGGATATGCTTGGCTTTCCCCTTTGTGTTTGATGGCCAAAAGGGTGCTGAGGTTGAGGCTTTGTTTTGTGATCTGAGGTTACTGTTTGGGAAGTTTGGTTTGGCTGGGTGTGTTGAAGAGAAGGGGAATGGTGTGGATGATTGGATTGGGTTGTGTAGGAAGATAAGGTTGTTTTATGATTTGAATGGAGGGAAGAAGAACATAGGGGAGTTAATTGGAGGGAACAATGGCGTTGGTGTAGGTGTTGTTGTTGAGCATGGGGAAGAGGAGTTGGTTCAAGTAATTGAGTATTTTTGTAGGTTTGGTGCGAAGAAAGAGGACGTGGCACGATTGATTGTGAATGGACCGGAATTGTTGGAGCTTGTTTTGAAGATGAGGATGGTCAATGTGTTGAAGCTGTTGAAACACTTTGGAATGAGTTCCAATGAAGTTGATATTTTTAGGAAGGACTATGCTCATGTGTTGGGGACAGTCAAGCTGTGTAACCTGCCAAATGTGATGAGAGCTTTGGGTTTACATGAGTGGTTCTTTGAGAAGATTAAGGATGGGAATCATAGTTTGTTGGTTAGTTTTGTCGCCAAAAATCCCAAGGTGGTCCGAGATAAAGGTTATCGAAGTTTTTTGAAGGGTATTGAGGTGTCTAGAACTCCAACTCACAGTATGAGTAAGTTGAACTTCTTGCATGGCATTGGCTTTGGAGAAAATGCTTTGACCATGTATATTTTCTCTTATATGCACGGAACAAGTGATGAGTTACAAAAAAGATTTGATTGCCTTCTACACCTTGGGATTGAGTTTTCAAAGGTCTGTAAAATGATCACGGTTCATCCAAAGATTCTTAGCCAAAACCCTGAAAGTTTGGAGCAAAAGATTAATTTCTTGTGTCAAGAAATGGGACAGTCACTTGAGAATTTGGTCACTTTTCCATCATTCTTGTGCTTTGACTTAGAGAATCGCATTAAGCCTAGGTATAGATTCCATTTGTGGATTATAGAAAAGGGTCTATCTTCCAAAATATATTCTATTGCAAGCATGGTTGCAACAAGCAACAAGAATTTTGTTTCCCGTGCTTTTAAAATCCACCCTGCTGCTCCAAAACATTGGTTTGAGCAATTTTATCCCTGAAATTTGCCTATGTGATGACTATGACTTTTTTTAACAATTGTCTTTGAAACTCCAGCATTATTCCAAATGACGTTGTACAGATTCTTGAACTTTGTTACTTCCTATGTTTTGGTCTGGAGTTGAAGACAGACCATTCAATGTTGTTGGAGAACTTGTTGTGGCAGAGGTTTATCTGCTTCGCAATGGTAGTGAGAAATTAAGAATGACCTGCAAGTTTCTTATCATGGTTTCTTCATTTCCGATGACCTCATCTCTGTTCTGATTTCTGAGATAAATCACAAATTCTGTGAACAGTTATTTATGCTTCTTCTAGGTGATTATATCATAGGTAGGTTGACCATTTGTAAGTACTTGTACTTTTTAGCATGACTTTATTGATTTGATATTTTCAAATGAATTCCTTTTTTCCATTTTTCATTTTTCATTTTCTCAAAACCAAGCCTATGCTTACCTATTGGCAGGGATATATTGTTAGATATCAGAGACACATATGGACTCTTAAGGTTTTACCATTTCTGAATTAAAAGATAAGATTATCCTAATTGTTTCCCAATATACTTGTTAACAACACTGACAAACTAAAAGTATGTGTTTTCTAATGCATAATTTGCAAAATTGTTAAGTATTCATTTCTCTTCCTCTCTTGGATCCTAGTTGTATATCTGTTATCCAAAGAGTTGGTAAAAAAGTGACCAGAATTTCTACCTCAACTTAATTGTAATTTTATTGTAGCAAAATTGGGAAATCTAAATTTTTATAAGTTTCTTTTCAGTGAGTCCAAGGAACTGAGAACCAACCCATCCTTCATCAGGGAGGGCCAAAAAAGTTACCTTCTAAAGTATGTAACACCTGGTAAGACAGACCAGAAAATCAATAAAACCCTTTGTGGAAGACCATCTCATCATTCCTGAAAATTTTCATGTTACCACATTTTAAAGATACCAGAGTGAGTGGCAGGGGCTAAGAAATCACATGATGGAAAGTAACATAAAGTGCAATTCCAAGCACTGTTGCATGTTATACTATAGCAATCTTGGTCTTCATTTGTGGCAGAAAAAAATTGGAAGATTGTTCAAATGAATGCAAGTCTATGTAAGCCATTCTGTTTCTGCATGAATGCTCCTGGGACCATTACTAGCTCTTCTATTGTTTTGATGGGTCTTGTTTAGTTTTTTATGTAGCAGGCATCTTTGTGTATTAGCTTTCATATGAGAGTTCTGTAAAAGTTTCATATTACTAAAATTTTACTCATGTCATGCTGGTAATTTGGTAACTTATTAGGTTGATTGTTGATATCTACATTTTTGTTTGGTAAAAGTATTATGAATTTATATGAGAATTGATCATTGAAAAGCTGTGTAAGTGTGAAATAATTGATCTAAGTTCTTCGGATAAACCATCTTAGTGATTATGCAGACAAACACATGTCAGATTTGTTCATGTCAGATTTAACCCTTCCAATGAAAGAGATGTGCTTCCAAATCAACATGCAGATTTTTCACATACTTAAATGTAGTTCATTGTTTATCTTTAGGGAAAGTTTAGGATTAAGTTTCACAGTTTAATACTAAATGTAGATCAAGTTCAAAATGTTTAGTGCTGAGTGCATAATGAGGTTCTTATACATGTAGTTGATGACTAATTTCTTATTGTCTTTGTCACATTTTTATCTCATTTCAAACTTATCTTTGTGTTTTCCAATTTCTTAGTCATGGAAACAATTATAGAAAAAACTTACTGTTTTTCCAGTACTTTTATATTATTTTTTAAATAATTAAATATGTTTTTGGTCTTTGTATTTTTTTTGTTTTGGTTTTATACTTTAAAATTTGATTAATTAGTCCTCAATATAAAAAAAATGAGTTTAGTCTTTTATTAACTTTGTGATTGTCACTAAACATTAAATTTAAATATAATGAATGATTCATATGATATATTAGCTGGATTTAGTACAGTAATAAATCACTAAACGTAGGTGTAAAATAAGGTAAAAAATTACATATTTTTTAAAGTTAGAAGATGTATCCATCAATTTAAATATACTAAGAGGATAATAGGATCAATGAAAAGTTTATACATTAGTTAGTTCTATCCAATTTTTTAAACTATCATAATGATTTGTGCACCATAAGTAATACATGAATTTAATACCTATTTTTTCCTTGTGATGTGTTTAGTATCTTTAAACATAGCCCCTTAAGATATTTATACAATATTTGATATATATATATATATATATATATATATATATATATATATATATATATATATATATATATATATAATCAATTTAATGTATAGTAGTGTTAACAAATGCTTAAATATATTTAGTTTCCAATATTTATTTTAAAATAGATAAATAAATTTTATATCACAACACTAATATACATAACACGACACTTAAAATATCACATGATATTTTTGCTCCACAAATAAATAGTTAATTAGTGTCATAAACTACTAGAAATCAAAAGTATATTGATTTTAAATTTAGGACTTAAAAATGTATGAACCAAAATTAAAAACACATTTATTTACACGAATAAAAATATGTTTAAGTATAGAAGTGAATTATACCAGCACATAATTAGTCCATCTAAATTCAAATGTGTAAATAATAAATTATATATAAAAATGCACATATATATATATATATATATATATATATATATATATATATATATATGAGCCACTAAATAAAATATCTACAATTGATAGTGATGCACAATAACTTATCTATAAAAAGATTTGTTTTCTTTCTCAATTCAACATCAGTCAATTCGTTGAGCTTTCAAAAAATGAAAGGAAAATGGATATAAAAAGAATAATTCGTAGTATAAAAAGAGTGATGATACATTCTTCAATAGGTTTATTTTCACACATATTTTTATTGGTGGTTAAAATTTGTATACACTATGATACATTTATAATTATAAGTTAAAGTTTATTGTATATTATTAAATTATGACTAAAACCTATTAAGTTCATATAGTTTTACCTTTTTAATAAATTTTAGCTAATAATAAAACCATTTTAAGAATTAGACTAAAGTTTATTCACAATTCTACATTTGTAAAACGTTTCATATAGCATCTTTTATAATTTTATTTGTTATCATATTATAAATATTATTACATTTATACTTTTTCTTGTCTCTTTTCTTATCTCATTTGTAATACGAAAATGAATAACACTCTCTAATTCAATCTTGTTAATCAATACACCTTTTTATCGGTTTATATTATTAAAATTTACAAAAAATATGTTTGTGAGATTCATTAAATAAAGAGTGAGACCCATATAATTTTAAAACATGATAATAAAAAAATATGTTAAAATTATAAATATATTAGAAAAATTGTTAATATAAACTAAAATCATATAAAATTTAACTGTGACCATGACAATTTCTCCGTTAAAAGAATGTTCTCCAAAGAGATTTTTGAAGTTCTACATAGCACATCATGAACTTTTCTAAGAAATACGAATATACAACAAAAGGGAAAAAACTATTCAATAATCCTTGAATCCACGTGTCACATTGTCAAGAGTCCACGTAGGACTCAGAATCCAGCATGTCATGGTGGAGGCACAAATGATCCACAACGATTGGTGAAAACCATATCCAACTTATCCAAAGTGGAAAATGTTGAGATAAGGCACTCTCCACAGCCATTCATCATCACACACAAACACACAAACCAAAACTATATTGTCACATTCCACAAAAGCAAGCACAAGGCAAAGAAAGAAAGAACAATCAAGCAAAACAATGGCTCAAGCAATGGCATCAATGGCGGGTGGCCTTCAAGTGAGTGGCTCCACACGTTTGCATGGCAGAAGGGTAGCCTCAGTCACACGTGCAGGGTTCACAGTTAGAGCACAACAACAACAGCAAGAACAACAAGTGAGTGGTGAGGCACAAAGTAGCCGTAGGACAGTTCTTTCTCTTGTTGCTGCTGGTTTGGCCACTGGTTCCTTTGTTCAAGCTGTTCTTGCTGATGCCAAATCTATCAAAGTTGGTCCACCTCCTCCACCTTCTGGTGGTTTGCGTAAGTCTCTCAAACATCAAACATCACTGTGAACTTTGACATCTTAATCATTATGAATTCTGACATCTCAGTCAGATTGAGACTTGACATCATTATGTATTTTGATATTTCGATCGTTGTGTTATGTACTCTGACATCTCAATTAGGCTGATACTACATAGCAGATATAAATCACGTCTCTCAGACATCACTGTGAACTTTGACATCTTAATCGTTATGAATTCTGACATCTCAATCAGACTGAGACTTGATATCTCGATCGTTGTGTTATGTAATCTGACATCTCAATTAGACTGATACTACAGAGTAGATATAAATCACGTCTTTTATTGTGTTTTCAAAATATACCGATGGACATTGAATTTAAGACATCATTATGTATTTTGATATCTTATCATTGTGTTATGTACTCTGACATCTCAACTAGACTGATACTATACAGAGTAGATATAAATCATGTCTTTTGTTGTGTTTTCAAAATATACTGATGGACAGTAATTTTAATGTTTTAAAATGTATCGAAAAGAATGGTGTTTGAAGATATATGATTATAATCATGGTGTTTGTGTGTATGTGATGGAATATGGCAGCTGGAACCTTGAACTCAGATGAAGCAAGAGACCTTGATCTGCCACTGAAAGATAGGTTCTTCCTTCAACCGCTGTCTCCTAGTGAGGCTGCACAAAGGGCAAAGGAATCAGCGAAGGAAATTGTTGCTGTCAAGTCTTTAATAGAAAAGAAGGCTTGGCCATATGTTCAGAATGATTTGCGTCTCAGGGCTGAGTATCTGCGCTTTGATCTCAACACTGTCATTGCTGCAAAGTCTAAGGATGAGAAGAAATCACTCAAGGAACTCACTGGCAAACTCTACGAGAATATCAGCAATGTAAGTTCAAAAACACTATGAATCTTCTTCTCATCAGATTTTAAGTTTTACCTAAATAATTTACACAGTAAACAGTTCTTCAAACATACGCTAAAAAGTTAATTTTAAATTTAACTCGATCTTATTTATATTCAGTTGGTCTTATTTTTGTTCGACGTGAAATTCTAATTCTAATAGAAAAGTAGCATGACTGTATCTATGTTTTAAAGGGAGAAAAAGGAGTTAAATAAGTTTGTAGTAAAAACTTGGATGTAAGTCTTTGAATTTAGATTATCTGAAAAGATTGATCTTGGTATTGTTTATCTATTGTACTTTCAAAATATACAAATAAACACTTATTTTGATGTTTTAAGACATATTAAACTTTTTTTAACATACCAACATCGATGTATTTTCAAAACATGATACAATAATAAAACCAGAAAAAACAGCAGAATCTACAGAACATGAACTTCAAATCTTTGTATGCTTTGATGTTCTTCAACAATAGACTTTCTGGTAAGTTTTTGATATTGTTTCTCTAGTGTACTTTCAAAATACACTAACATACACTTATTTTGATGTCTTAAAACACTAAAAGAATTTTAACATAACAACATCAATGTATTTTAAAAGCTAAGCAGAATAACACACCAGAAAAACAGCAGAATCTGCAGAATATGAATTCCAAATCTTTGTATACTTTTGATGTTCTTCAGCAATAGAGTTTCTTGTAGATGATTTACACAGTAAATGTTTGCATGAAATAGGTGAAACTCTAACTCAAACTGAAAAATAGAATGAAAAACATATGAAATTTTTGGTTATTAATTTAGGATTGAGGAAGTTTCAGAGTGGTAACTAGAGTTTTTGAATTTGTTTGACAGCTGGATCATGCAGCAAAAATTAAGAGCAGCCCAGAAGCAGAGAAGTACTATGCTGCTACTGTTTCTACTCTGAATGATGTTCTTGCCAAGCTTGGTTAATGTCATTAGTTTCTTGCTTTTTCTTCTGTAAGCTTTTGTCCATCATTTTCTCAGACACTTTGTTGACTGCTATTTTAAGAAAATCAAATGATGAGGGAAAATTTTCTATAAATAACCATATTTAACATTCAATATAAAAAAAATAATATTATAAACACATTTTCATTTCAAGTTACACAAGGTGCTGCATAAAGGATTCAACAAAATTGGAGAAAAATGTTGAAAGTAACATGAAAAAAAGACCACTAATATATATATATATATATATATATATATATATATATATATATATATATATATATTAGATTATACAAGAAGTTGTCACACTACTCAAAATAATTTAATAATAATCAATTTTAGTGATCAAAAGTTATTAGTTACTATAATAACATATTTAGATACAGATTTACAAAGTAAAAAATTATTGATTACTAAAATAGTTACTGTTATAAATAAAAAATTATAATTGGTGACTAAATTGATTTTTAAAATTAGTTAATATGGTTTTGGCCACCAAAGAAAATTGATCACTAAAAATTAGCTAGCTACCAAAATGACTTAGTTACTAAATCGGTCTTTAATTAATTAGTGACTAATTATAATTTTTTATTTATAATAGTGACTATTTTAATAATCAATAATTTTTTATTTTATAAATTAGTATCTAAATTGGTTATTATAGTGATTAATAACTTTTAGTTACTAATGAGATATTTTCTTGTCTATGTTTCAAGTTAAGGATGCTTTGCTTTCGTTAAAAGGCAACTCAAAATTTATATCTTCTAAATTATAGAGGAAAATTAGCTTATAAAAGATAATATAAAATACTTTGTCATAAATAAAAAATAAGATCGATGTACTAATGTTTCTACCATTAATTTTTCAAGATAAAAAATAATAATATATGTATATAATTATTTATTTAGCATTCAAGTCTAAATACTTTAATACTAGTAAAGTGATAATCGTAGGTCATAAATATCATGATTCACAATATTAAAATTAAAATAGTGTTGGAGTGAGATAGCTTCTTCATAGAATAATAATAAATTAGTTTGTTTAATAAATGAATAGAAAATTAATATAATGCAAAAAGGATTATGTAAGAAAATGTAATAAATATACCACTTTTGAAATAATTTTACTGATAATCCCACTTTTCCATTATTTGATTAAGACAGTGAGAATAATTAATTTTAAAATGATTAAATAATAAAAAAATTATATTACGCTGAAATATAAAAACATTTGTCAATTTGAAATGTTTAGAAAGTAAAAATTCGAATTATTATAAGATGACGCGAGTGTTATTCAATATTTATATCAACATAAAGTCCGATTTCAAACATTTAAAAGAAAAACACGCCCAAGAGTTTTTGTTTTAGTATTCTAAATTTAGTTTAACAAATTTATTCTTAAGAACGTGTAAGAGAGAAAAAGAAAAAAAGAAGAAGAAAAAATAAAATTAATTTTTCATAAATTAAAAATTAGTTTATGCTCAATCTAATTTGTTGAAATTTTTGATATAATATTTTCATATAATTGATGTGAGTATATATAAGATGATATACCTCTTTTTATCTTCCTTTCATTAAATTATTCCGAAGTTAAAGTTATATGACTCTAACCTTTAGTATAAGTTTCGAGGATCTGATACTAAAACCTTGGCATTAAGTTATTTTGTTTGTAAATTGCACCATAAACTTTTTTTTTTTACATTCAAGCCCACAACTATAACGATTAATTTGTAAAGTATAATCTTATAATATCATCAACTTAAATGAATTCAGAGGTTTTTAATATAAAATAAAATTATATAAAAATTCTACCTATTAATACTAAAACACTACCTATAGTGACAAAAGAAAATATCATGCATGCTTATCTACCAAAATATATATAGTTATCATTAGGTATACATTTTTGTTTAGATATGTTATGTGTATTGTATTAGGATACTTATTAATTAATTTAATTTATTAATATTATTATAATTATAATTTTTTTTCTTCATAAAATAAATTAGAGTATGAAAATGTTGGGAATCTATCGGTAAGTCTAAGGCTTACATTAAATAGAAATGAAAAAAAAAATAGGCACCATATAATCATATAAGAAAGAAGATCCATGAACCTATTGTTTTAAAGTTTTGGATTGAAAGTGGTGTGAGTTTGGTTCATATTACATTTATGTAATCTCTTCTTAATGAATACATGTCGAAAGATTCATCAAAAAATATTTCTAATACTTTTACTTTAAAAATTTACTATATTTTAAAGTAAATCTAAACAAATATTAATTTGAATAAACTTTTTAATTACATTTATATAATTGATGTTTCTATTTTATATTTTAACCGCATTAAGACTTACATTCAGATAATGTATAAATATTGTTATTAAAGAAAAAAAAATTTCACAAACTTCAAATCATATATGATTTGTTCGTACAACTTGTTAATCACATTGTTTTTACACCTACAAATAACTATAAACATTTTTAAATAGTTTTGTAGACTTGTTAAAGAAAAGCCAACACATATTAATTTGGGTATGAAGTAAATTGGAGAACAAATTTTTCGTTCAACAAATAAAGACAACTAACATCGAATTAAAATTAGCTATTCCAGATACACAATTATCGACTCATCTACCATATATAAAACTAGCAACTAATTTCATATACATATACATTTACTTGTCTTAAATTTCAGTCATCTTTAGATAATTTAGAATGATCATCATCTTTTCCTTATATGGTATGTTACTTTTATTGTCACTTTGATTAATTCACCCTTTCATTTTAATCTTATTTTATTCACATCTTTTCACAACACTTGTTTAAATCATCTACAATATTATCAAATGAATGATCCTTCATGTATATTTTCATTGCTAATGTCAATGGATTATGTGTAGGTAAATATGACGACTATATCTAAAGTAACAATGATTTTATTATCAATAATTATATTGTTTTTTAGCACAACGTATTCAATTGTTTTAGAGTCTGATGAAAGTTATATCAAGTCAACTACTTTTTTCTCTGAAAAATTTGAAGTAGGACCAGGAAAAATTGCTATGAAAACCTTTTTAGATATTAACTTTCCAAAGGGTCACATTGGGGTCAAGAGTTTTGATGTTGAAGTAGTTGATGAAGATGATAATTTTGTACCTTTGTATGAAGCTTACCTTCATCATTGGTTTGCTGTAAAATATATTGAAAATGTTTCCATGTCTCACTATATTAAACAAACTAATGACCTTCACAACGGTATCAAATATGAAAGAAATGATGGTATGTGCCAAGGCTTTTTGCTTCCACATTATTGGGGTTTGGGAGGAGAATTACGAGGAACATCCTTAAATCTTCCAGATCCTTTTGTGGTGGAAGTAGGTAATCCTACAAAAATAAAGCATGAGTTTAACGAGAAATGGTTGTTTAGCATCATGGTTATTGATACACGTGACACACATGATAGAAAAGGTTGTACAGAGTGTAGGTGTAAACTTATGAATCTCCCGAAGGACTTTTACAATGTCACAACAGGCATTGATGGTTAATTGTTGTCTAAAAGTTATAAAGGAGGACTCTTTTGTTGTCAAGATAATTTCAAATGCAAATTAAGAAAAGGTTTCAGTGGACCAATTAGAAAGCTTTCTCTAAGATATAAAATAAGATGGGTTGATTGGGATGAACGCCAAGTGCCTCTCAAGTTCTATATACTTGATTCAACTGATCGTGTAAGATTAAATGGTTCTAATCTAATTCATGATTGTCAGGTAAATGATTTATTCAATATATACTATATTTTACAAATGATAAGAAAACTTTTGAAACCCACTAATATCCAAGCAAAAGTATTAAGCTATTCATTACTTTTTCCATTGGTAGGTAACATAAATTTATCAATTTGTTATATGCAGAGTATACGATCCCAAGAAATCATGAAAGTGACTCCCCTCATGTCAAGAAAACAAACATCCCAATGACAAAAGGTGGTTATCTTATATATGGCACTGCTCATATGCACATTGGTGTTGTTAATGTGACCCTATATGGACAGGTAATATTTGATATTTGTTGTGTTCCTATATAATCTATATCTCGTGGATAAAATTATATCAAATTTTGTGTCCTTCAAATATTCATTAGTAATAAATTTTATTGATAAATTCTATACATTTGTGAAAAAACTAACCATTCTAATGTACATTCTTTTTATTTATGTTTTTACTTCACTTAGGATGGAAGGATTTTATGCACTTCAAATCCAAAATATGGAACAGGAAAATAAGTAGGAAATGAAAATGGTTATCTAATTGGAATGTTGGTTCCCTATCCTAAACCTGATTCTATCAAGATTAAAGATGGTGAAATTCTAACATTGGAATCCATATATGAAAACAAGTTTCGTACTAGGACAATGAGACATTTCTACATTTACTTGGCAGAACAGATACCAAATAAATATTTGAAGATGTAATGTAAAGCTATTTATTTATATTTCTATTCTAATTTAATTAATTTGTAATATAATTGTAATACATGAATACTATTTCTAAACAATGACTATTTTTATTAATGTTATTTACTTTTAATTCACTACTTAATTTATGACGGTGGTATTTATATTGTATCTTCTTGACGTATTATTCAGTAAATAAATAATAAATTAGTTATATTATATGAGATTTAGAAATTTTACATCAAGTAAAAATTAATAAAATAAAC